>Ga0210043_1000054_pt1 | contig 129281 bp, 122 predicted proteins | sample CryGeymet201501t_FD_183990 | JGI IMG/M metagenome (GOLD analysis project Ga0210043, IMG submission 183990) | Groundwater microbial communities from Crystal Geyser aquifers in Utah, USA - Crystal Geyser metaG 2015-01t (SPAdes) (version 2) | ecosystem: Environmental > Aquatic > Deep subsurface >...
CTGGAATATCTTTGGTATCTTCATCCGCCTGGAGTTTGGCGATTGTCTCGAATCCATCCATACCGGGCATTTGAATATCCAGTAAAATTAGGTCCGGATGAGCCCGTTTCGCTATTTGCAAGGCTCGACTACCGTCCTTTGCCTGGAGTGGAGAAAGTCCCTGCTCAGTAAGGGTTTCGGTCAGAACTCGCAAGTTATCTTCAAGGTCGTCGACAATAAGAATTCGAGAAGAACTAGAACTCATAGGAACCTCCGCGAATTTTACGAATGAGAGAATCGAGTCCTCGTTCATCGAACTGGTCTACCCGTTGTCGAAGGAAAACTGATAGATCCTCGGTTTTTGGGTCATCAAGTAGGGAACTTAGTTGGCCGATTCCCGAGAAATCATTGATTATTATACACTCCTCCAGGGAATCCCAGAAATCGGTTCCTACAATTTCTTTAAGGACAGTTACATCAAGATCCTCGAGAGAAATAGGGTTAGAATCTTCCTTTCTTGGAGAGTCCTCTTCGTAGATGAAGTCGATTGAAGTATGGTTCTCGAGAAGGGCAAAGATACTAGACTGTTTAAAGGGTTTCGAAAGGTAGTCGGTGAAACCAACATTTCGAATTTTTTCTTCATCGTGGGTAAAGGCACTAGCAGTGAGGGCAAAAAGTGGAACCTTATCGGCAGAAAGGATTCGAATTTCTTGGGCAGCCTTGTAGCCATCCATGACAGGCATCTTGATATCCATGAACACGAGATCGGGATTGTACGATGTAAATCTTTCTATGGCCTCTTTTCCATTTTCTGCCTCCATACAGCTCATACCTACCCGTTCAAGCATTTCTTTAAGAACCAATCGATTTTCTACCTTATCATCGACAACAAGGGCTCGGGGGATTGTCCCCCGGACACCGATTATTGCTCGCTGTTCTCGCTCTTCTTTTGGGGTCGAGTTAACTATTGGTAGAGGAAGAGAGAAACGGAATGTACTGCCTTTCCCTTCTTCGCTTTCAATTTGGAGTTCACCACCCATCATTTCGACGAACCTTTGGGTAATTGCCAATCCCAACCCAGTGCCTCCCTCATTGTGGTTGAGCGAAGACTGCCGAAAGGGCTGCAGGATAGTTTTTATTTCATCCGGTGGTATACCGCGGCCGGTGTCCCGGACGACAAAAGATATTCGATCATGCTCAGGACCAACAACCAGTCCAATACCACCGAGGTCGGTAAACTTTACGCTATTACCTAGTAGGTTGATAAGAACCTGCCTGAGTTTTCCTAAATCACCTTGTACGTACTGGGGACAGGGTTCGATTAACTCCATATCGAGAACCAAGCCCTTAGATGTAGCACGAAGGGAAAACATTTCTTTCATGTCTTCAATCAACTGCCGAATGTCGAAAGCATCGTTGCGGAGTTCGAATTTTCCCGCCTCAATCTTTGAAATATCTAGGATATCGTTAATAAGTCCTAGAAGATGTTCTCCACTGCGAGAAATGATACCAAGTTTGGATTTCTGTCCCGAGGTAAGATTTTGGTCTCCTTCAAGGAGTTGGGTGAATCCTAAAACTGCATTCAAGGGCGTTCGTAGTTCGTGACTCATGTTCGCCAAAAACTCGCTTTTCATACGATTCGCTTTCTCGGCGGCAACTCTCGCCTCGAGCAAAACTCGTTCCGTTTCTACCTGGGAACGTAAATCACGAGCGATGAGGGTGTAGAGATTGGTTGAATGGGCCTGGACCTGGCTAATAGTTACTTCTATTGGAACCCATGTACCATCGCCAATTTTTCCCCCGATCCTTACCGGAAGATTCTTCGCTTTTTCGAAGAGGTCTATCATCGAACTTAGCTCCCAGGCCCCTTGGGAAGACCGAACGGATTCCAAATCGGGTGAAAAAAGATCTTGAACCCTCATTGTCTCCAGACTTCCATCGGTCAATCCAAAAAACCTACGAGCTCCGGGGTTGGCCAGGTGAATAGATCCTTCGGTTGTAAAGGAAAGTATAGGATCCGGCGCACCACGAACGATATCATCTATGTGGGCCTTACTGTCTTCTATAACTCCTCGCTGTTTTTGAATGAGTTGATTAATTTGCGAGAATACCGGCAAGAACTCATCATTGTTTACCAAATCCAAGGTAGGTGTATCCCTTACCTCTTCCTGGGCGAGACCTGTTAACGATCGTTGAATAAGCCATAGGGGTGATTTAATGAGGGTCTTAATGAGATACAAGGTATCGACCGCGAGGGAGAAGAACAGGAGGCTTCGGATTCCCACAACTTGCACTGCCCCTCGCATGCCTGTCATTCCGATCGCAGTGTTGAGTATAGCGTCGGGTCGCATAGTATCGAGTCGAGGTGTTAAAGCACCGAAACCACTGGGCATGCTCGTTCCGAGGAGGAGAAAGTTCGAACTAGTCGAAAGGGATTGGAAGAAGAGGAAAAAAACCAACCCCGTTAACCCTAGGAGTATTCGCCCATAGAGGGATGAATAGCGAAAGGGTATAGAGGGTTCCAAGGCAAGAATTTTTCTTTTTATCGGAAACAGGTACGCATCAAAATGAAGGAGCATGAGACTTGAGGATGCCAATGCACTTACACTCGCCTCGATAATAAGCCACACACTCCCGATAGAACCAAAACCTCGGGTGTATCCTGTAAGAATCTCGAAGGTAGCCCCGAGGAGAAAGGAAAAAACGTTGATACCCAGGACCAAAAGAGGCAAAAAGTTGATCCGCCTAACCGCTAATTCGGCATCACTTTTGGTTTCGGCTTTAAACGCAGGGAACAAATAGGCAAAAAACCCCACCATCGAACCAAAAATGATGAGCCAAACCATACTCCCACTAAAAAAGAATACATCGAGAGTTTGACTCCAGGCCTCGGCAACGGACGGTCCATGAAAGTAATGAAAAAAAAGTATTGTTGTAGGAATTACGACCAGGGTAAGGCCTAAACGTAGGTAAACCGGGCCGTTTTTTGGTATAAATTTTTCCATAGGACAAGTATAATTCTTAGACCTATGAAATCCTATGAACTTAGATCCGGCAAACCCGAAATGTTTGACGACTATTACCGACTTTATGTCCAAGAGACCCTGGAAACCTATGGGAAGAATAATACGACCCCCGACCAGCTAAGGGGGGAATGGGAAGAGTCGGGCCACGACCCGGAGTCCCATTTCCTTGGGGTCTTTCATGAGGATGTCATGATTGGATATGGCAACCTTACCGCTCCGCGAGTACCTCCAGTTCGTCCCTACCTTTTTGGGTATGTAGATCCAACCCACAGAGGAAATGGACTCGGCACAAAAATTGCCCAGTGGGGGAAAAAACAGGCTCAGATTTTTGTACCCCTGTGTCCTCCCGAAGCCCGGATAGTGCTTCAAGGGGTTACCCAACATAAAGAGGGTGTAGAACTCCTAATCCAAGCAGGATTTGTCCGTTCCCGAGAGAGTCTTCAACTCCATTTGGACTTCACGCCACCCCTCCCCCATCCCCCGAGCTTGCCCGAGGGGTACCGAATTCGTACCCTTGCCGACGGTCTGGAGGTCTTCGAAATTGCCCAGGTCCACGGCCGCAGTTTTCGAGATCACCGGGGGCACCTTCCCCAACCCCCTGAAAGGATAGCGGCCCAGTACCAGAAAGAATTTGACCATGCGCCCAATTTCGATCCTCATTTGGTTGGTGTTCTGGACGTAGATGACCGAGCGGCGGCGTTTTTTATTGCCCTGCCCGAGTCGGAGGATGACCCCGATTTGGGGTGGATCGATGGCCTTGGGGTTGATCCCCTCTTTCGTCGTCGGGGCATTGCAGGACTACTACTCGACCACTGCTTCGCCGAGTTGGCTGCCAAGGGAAAAAAAGGCGTCGATTTAGTGGTCGATGGGAGCAGTCTCACCGGAGCTGACCGACTATACTATAGAAAAGGAATGACCCTTCGTCAGACCTATACAATTATGGATTACCTGGTCCGGGAGGGGATCGAAATTACTCCTCAGGGCTAAAACACAAAAGAGAAGGAAGTATCATGGAAAGCAAAATTCGTTGGGGAGTCTTGGGTTGTGCCCGAATTGCCGACAGGGCGGTCATACCCGGAATACTCGCAGCCTCAAACGCCGAGCTTTACGCTCTGGCTAGTACAAATCCTGAGAAGCTTTTGGACTTCGCCCATCGACACAAACCGGTCAAAACCTACTCCTCTTATGAGGCCCTGCTCGACGATCCAATGGTCGACGCGGTGTATATACCGATGCCCAATGGTCTGCACTACGCCTGGACCCTCAAGGCCCTGGCAAAAAAGAAGCCCGTACTCTGCGAGAAACCACTGGGAATCAACGAAGACCAGGTAAAAGAAATGTTTCTTATGGCCAAAGAACACGGCGTCCCGCTCATGGAGGCCTTCGCCTATCGCCATAGTCCCCTGACCACCACCGTTAAGTCTCTGGTTGCATCGGGAGAAATAGGTGACTTGGTGTTTATCGACAGTCATTTCAGTTTCTTTTTGGACAATGGAGCAAACGTCCGGTTAAAATCTGACCTAGATGGTGGAGCAACCTACGACGTGGGGTGTTACAATTTGAACATTATTCGACATCTTGCGGGATCTGAACCCAGCTCGATTATTGCAACCGGCGAGATCGGTGCTGAAAGTGGTGTGGACGAGGTAAGTGTAGCAATTTTGACCTTCCCTGGGGGACTACGGGCTTCGAGCATGTCCTCTTTTCACTGTCCCCAGCGGTCGGAGTATACAGTTGTAGGTTCGCAAGGAATTATTCGGGTTCCAATAGGATTTAACTCGAAAGGTTCCTTAGAAATTTTCCTCGAAAAAGATGGAAAAAATAGGGGCATCAAAATTGAGACCCCCGATAACTACATGTTAGAAGTTGAACAATTTGGCCGGTGCCTACTGTCCGGGGAAAAACCCCTTATTTCCGAAGAAGAGTCCCTTGGCAATGCCCGGACGATCGATACTATTTTGCAGCAGATCCGTTCGATTTCCGGCTGAAGAGTCCCTTGAGAGTCTGAATTATGGGGCACCGATCGTGTATCGCCGAAACAAAGATAAGCCCTGCCAAGACCCAAAGGGGCCAGGCAGGTTCTACCTGTTCGGAGAAACCAAAAATGAGGGCAGCGGCGGCAATTCGTATGAACCTTGCAGTATTTGAGACCACCGGAACTTCCTTGCCCTCGATGGCGGCCTCAAAAAGATTTCGAAGTGCCGGCCCTGAAAGGGCTCCGACTTGCCGGGCGATTTGTTTGCCTTCCCTATAAACAAGAACTGTCGGGATAGAAGCGATTCCCAGGCTGGCTACCAGGTCTCCACTTTCGTCGGCATTTATCGCCGAGACCTTCGCTTTTTCGCCAAATTCTTCGGCCAGGGAGTCAAAATGGGGCTTCATGGTCTTGCAGGGACCACACCAGGGTGCCCAGACGTCGATAATGACCGGGAGCTCAGACAGTTGAATGGTTGTATTAAATTCTTGAATTGTCACGTTGGCGCACCTCTTTATCTAAGGACCTCAAAATCTGTTATTCTTACCGAGCGAGTCATTGCACCGCAATGACTTAAAATCGCAGGCTTTGTCGAATAAGGGGGTTTTGAGTTCCTGCTTTCGAATATATCGATATTTATATATAAGATCAAGGAGACGCCTCCAGACCTCTTTTATTTTGTCCACAATTTGCGTACTATGCCTGAATAATGGACAATCAAATTTACGTCACTGGCCACGTCAATCCAGATATGGACTGTACTGTGGCATCCTATTGTTACAGCTACCTCAAGAACAAAATCGATCCTGCAACCCGCTACGTCCCCATTCGATGTGGAGCCTTAAACGATCAGACCAAGAACGCCTTTAAAAAGGTCGCACTTCAACCTCCAGAACTGCTCAAAAACATCCACGCTTCGGTTGGAGACGTCGTACGTACCGAGTACACGGCCCTCGCCCCCGATACGCCCATTCTCGATGCGGCGCGAATATTTTACGAAGAGAATATAAGCCTTCTACCAATAATGGAAAACGGTGAGTACCGAGGTTCGGTATCGGTCAATGAGGTATCGAGTTACCTGGTTGCCCAGTCGGGAAAAGGCCGACCAACCCACGAATTTTGGATCGACAATTTACCAAAAGTAATACCCGGCGTCTTCCTGACCCGAGGTGCCGAACGTTCTTTCAACGCCCCCATTATGACCGGTGCCATGCCCTACGACGTCTATCTCACCCGCATGCAGGACATGCCTATGAAACCCATCCTGGTGGTAGGCAATCGAGAAAAAATATTGACCCACGCAATCGAACACGAACTTCCTGCCATAATTGTCACAGGCTTGGACGACCCATCTCAGCTCTCGGTAAACATTTCGAGTTACCCGGGTACGGTATTCCTGTCAAACGCCGACACCGCCGAATCAATTCGACTCCTTCGGTTGAGTGTCCCGGTCTATACCATTGCCAATAAGTCTATCCCCCAAGTCCAGCAAGATATGGATTTTGAAACAGCCAAACATTTGCTCATGGACTCGGAATACCGCGGACTCCCGGTGTTTAACGAAAAGGACTTCGTTGGCATCGTTACTCGTCGATCGTTCCTGGTGAAGCCAGCGAAACAGCTCATAATGGTAGACCACAACGAGGTGCACCAAAGTATAACCGGAGCCGACCAGGCCCAGATACTCGAAATTATCGACCACCATCGTTTCGGCGCCGCCAAGACCAACACGCCCATTTACATAGCCAGTAAGCCCGTTGGGTCCAGCTCCACGATCGTGTATCAGCATTTTAAAATGTACGGAGTGTACCTCTCTCCACCGATTGCACTACTCCTTTTTTCGGGGATTATTTCTGACACCGTAAACATGAAATCACCTACCGCTACCCCCGAGGACCAGGCAGCCCTTCGAGAATTGAGTGTGGTCACGGGCCTCAACCCCGACGAATACGCCCTGGAAATGTTTAGCCAGCTCCAAGCCCTGCACGAAAGACAGCCCCAGGAAGTAATTCTGGCGGACTTTAAAACCTACTCCCAGTATGGGTGGAAGGTTGGAATTGGTCAGGTCGAAGTAATCAACCTAGAAGGGGTGAAAGACCTTACAAAAAGCTTCGACGACGCCTTGGTACACGTAGCTGAGCAGAAGGGTATAGACTGGGCGATGCTTCTTATAACCGATGTAATGAAGCAAAATAGCCTTCTGGTCAGTCATGGACCGGTAGAACTCGAGGAAAAACTGGTGTACGAAGTCATGGACGATGGGGTGTTTGCCCTGCCACAAATTCTCTCCCGAAAAAAGCAGGTCCTTCCCGAAGTCTTGCGAGTACTCGAGGAGTCGGCCCGATGAATTGGACTCACTTTGGCGAAAAACTCACCAGCCGCAGCGGAATTCTCGAGCTCATGGACGATCTAGGAAAGGCGATGCAGAGCCCGGGAGAAAAGTACATGCTTGGTGGGGGAAATCCGGGGGTCATACCCGAGATGGATCAACTCTGGCGTCGCCGAATGGAAGAAATAATGGCTAACGGCGATGAGTTCGAAAGGGGATTAGGAAACTACGACACACCCCAGGGAAAAGAGCGATTCTTACGGGCTATGGCCAATCTGCTCAACCGGGAATTTAATTGGAAACTGGGACCCGAGAATATCGGAATTACCAATGGTAGCCAAACTGCATTTTTTATCCTCTTCAATCTTCTGAGTGGTTCAATGCGTCCAGAACGAGGGCAAACCGAGGGACTCACCCATGGTTTTGGACCTTCCCAGGAAGTGGTGAAAAAAATACTCCTCCCTTTCACCCCCGAGTACATAGGCTACGCCGACCAAGGTATTGGGCAGGACCACTTTGTATCCCAGCGCCCGGTTATCTCTTATGAGGGCGATCATGGTTTCAAGTATATGGTAGATTTTTCGCGTTTAGATATTCCCTCGGATATAGGCGCAATCTGTGTATCCCGGCCGACAAACCCAACGGGCAACGTCTTAACCGACGAAGAAATGTCTAACCTCGACCAGTTGGCCCAGGGAAAAGACATCCCTCTCTTGGTCGACAACGCCTACGGAACACCCTTTCCTCACATGATCTACGTTCCCGCGACGCCCCTGTGGAACGACAATATTATCCTGGGTATGAGTTTATCGAAAATTGGACTTCCCTCGGCTCGAACTGGAATTATTATTGGGAATCCCAAAGTAATCGAGGCAGTCACCGCCGTAAATGCAATTACCAGTCTGTCGAATGGCACAATTGGACAAATGATTTTGACCCCTCTGGTCGAGAGTGGCGAAATCCTCAAGGTAAGCAAAGAGATTATCCAACCCTTCTATCAACAAAGGTCAAATAGGGCTCAGGAAGCCATGGCCCATCATCTCCGCGGCCTTCCCTGGCGAGTCCACAAAAGCGAGGGGGCACTCTTTCTGTGGGTCTGGTTCGATGATCCTCGGATCGATACCCATCACCTCTACCAGCGCCTCAAGGAACAAAACGTCATCATAGTTCCGGGAAAATACTTCTTTTTTGGTCTAGACAACCACACTCGCCAGCCAGACACCTGGGTTCACCGAAACCAGTGTTTCCGTATGAACTTTGCAGGAGACCCGACGATGGTCGATCGAGGACTCGAGATCATTGGCCAGGAAGTCAGAAGAATGTTGAGCGGGACCTAGTGTCCGTGGACACCTGTCACAAAAGGTTGAAAAAGTCCAACACCTAGTCGATACTTAGGGTACGTCAAAGTTCGGAACTCTACCAGGTTTGCGACCACGACCTTGGTTTGTTCCCCCATGGGTCGGGGCAATTCTTTGGCTCACCGAAGAACCCCAATTAACCGATGTCTTTCTGGCGACAGCAAACGAAATCGCCCCAGTTCTCCGAGGAGACTAACCTTGCCCACTCTTAGACAACCTTCGTACTTTCGCCGTTTTCTTGCCTACGTGAGGCCCTATTGGTGGATGGTCGTCCTCGCAGCCCTTGGGGGTATTATAAAATTTAGCGTCCCTCTCCTTGTACCTCAGGTTACCCAGACCCTGATCGACGGAATTCTCTTGGATGACCAAATACCAGTCCAGGATAAGGTGACCTCTCTGGGCAGGCTTCTTGGGGGTCTTGCGGGACTCTTTCTCATTATTTGGATGCCCGGGACCTTTCTTCGCCACTATTTTGCTGGAAAGGCAGGTCATTCGACGGTTTTTGACCTACGGGTCGACCTGTATAATCACGTACTACGAATGTCATCTTCGTTCTTTGACAGAACAAAAAGTGGGGGTATACTTTCCCGCCTAATAAGTGACATCGAATTAGCCCAGAACCTGGTTGGAAACGCTCTTACGAATATCTGGATGGATGCTGCGGCGGTGTTTTTAGTGCTCTATTTCTTGATTCGAATCGATCCGCAGGTGACCCTCGTTTCCATGGCCCTTTTTCCCCTCTACCTCTTGCTCTTTCGATTCTATGGTCGGCGAATTGAACTGGCATCCTACGAAGTACAGGAAGAACTTTCGAAAATTTCCGGAGATGTGCAAGAACGAATTTCCGGGAATAGGGTTATTCATGCTTTTGGGCAGGAAGGACGGGAAGTGCATCGGTTCCATGAGAAGTCTACTTATCTGCTAGGTGTTTCGATGCGACGAATCGGGTATCAGTCCCAGAATATGACCTTCAATGGCGTCGTTGTTCAAATTGCGCCACTCTTTGTCCTTCTCTATGGGGGAATACGAGTTATCTACGGGCACCTGAGTTTGGGGGAACTTGTCGCTGTCACTATGTACTTGAATCCCCTCTACCTCCCCCTTCAAAGGTTTAGTGAACTCAACGTAGTTTTTGCTAATTCGATGGCTGCAATTCGGCGTATTTTTGAAGTCATGGATCAACGTCCGGATGTTTCTTCGCCGCCCAACGGGATTATCTTGGCAAATCCCAAAGGAAGGGTCGAATTTAGAGATGTAACCTTCGCCTATACCACCGATAACGGTCCAGTCCTTCGCAACCTCAATTTTGTCGCTGAACCTGGAACCCGCACTGCTTTGGTTGGCCCCAGCGGAGGAGGAAAGACAAGCTTGGCAAGTCTTGTTCCCCGTTTTTACGACGTAAGTTCAGGGATAATAACCCTAGACGACATTGATATTCGACAGCTTACCGTCAAGTCCTTACGGAGTTGCATTAGTGTGGTAGGACAAGAACCTATATTGTTTTCGGGAACAATACGGGAAAATATTCTCTATGGGGCACCAAGGGCCAGCGAAGAAGAAATTCTCGATGCGGCAAAAGCTGCAAATATCCATGGTTTTGTTAGTAACTTGCCCGAAGGTTACGGGACCGAGGTTGGAGAACGGGGAACCTTTCTTTCGGGGGGACAGAAACAGAGAATAACCCTGGCCCGAGCCTTTTTGAAAAACCCCCGAATTCTTATTCTCGATGAAGCAACAAGTGCTCTCGACGCCGAGAGTGAGCAACTCATTCAAGAAGCTCTCGAACGGCTCATGGTAGGACGAACGACCTTTATTATTGCCCATCGATTAGCCACTATTGTTTCCTCGGACCAAATCCTCGTCTTAGCCAAGGGCGAAATTATCGATAGAGGAAGCCACCAGGAACTGGTGAATCGGCCTGGAGTGTATAAGGAATTTTACGATACCCAGTTTGCCTCCGCTCGGTAGGGCCGCTTAGGTCTCCCGAATATCGATAACTTCGAGGATATGAGAGTCAATCGAGGACAAAAACTGTTCTTTAGTCATTCCTGTGGCTTTTATGATGCACACCGCATTTGTAGGATTATCGCCCGGCCAGGTTCCGATGGAAACGATATTGCCTCCGTGGTCAGCCACAACTTTACTTAACAGGGCCAACTCCCCCTGCCGTTCGGGTATTCGTAAGGTGGCCCTTAGGCCTTTTTCTCGGGTGCCGAAGAGGTCGATAAAACAGCGAAATATGTCGGTTTCGGATACGATTCCCACAGGATACCCATCGATATTTATAACCGGTAAACAGCCAATATTGTTATCGACCATTATTCGAGCAGCCTCCTCTACGAGGTCCTTCTCCCGGGCAGTAAATACTTTCTTGGACATGACCTTTGCAACTGTCAGCTTGGACAGTAGCTTTGTCATCTCGTAGACATCAAGGGTAGAAGCCGGAGATGGAGAGGCATAGAGAAGGTCCTTTTCACTAACGATTCCCACCAGCTTTTTCGTTTTTTCGTCTACAACCGGGAGGTGGTGTAGGTGTTCTCTCCGCATCAGATCTTGAGCATCGGTGACGGGAGTCGAAGGATTCACGAAATACAGGTTCTTCGTCATTATTCGTTCGATAAGCATAGTCTTCCTCCAAATACTCGGGGCTAAATGCCCAGGTACGCCTTTTTGACGTCCTCGTTTGCTAAGAGCTTGGCCGACTCATCGGCCATGGTGATTCGCCCATTTTCCATTACATATCCTCGATGGGCCACCTTCAGAGCTTGATTCGCATTCTGTTCTACTAAGAATATAGTAGTACCATTTTCATGGTTAATCTGCTTAATTATTTCGAAAATCTGCTGAACAATGAGAGGGGCTAACCCAAGACTTGGCTCATCGAGCAACAGCACCTTTGGCCTAGCCATAATAGCCCGGGAAATTGCAAGCATTTGCTGTTCACCCCCCGACAGGGTACCGCCGGCTTGGCCTTTTCGTTGGGACAAAATAGGAAAAAGGGAGAAAACGTACTCGATATCCTGCTTAATGCCCACTTTGTCGTTTCTCAGGAGCGCGCCCATATCCAAATTTTCTCGAACTGTCAGGTGGGGGAAAATCCGTCTTCCCTCGGGTACCTGGGAAATCCCCATACCTACAATTTGATCGGGATCGACTCCCACAAGAGACTTCCCTTCAAAAAGAATTTCCCCCTCTTTCGGAGGAACGACACCACTAATGGACATGAGGGTAGTAGACTTTCCGGCCCCATTTGCTCCAATAAGGGTAATAATTTCGCCCTTCTGGACCGTTATATCGATACTCTTCAGAGCCTGAATATTCCCGTAGTAGGTTTTTACTCCTTTTAGCTCAAGCACTTTCGTCCTCCCCTAGATAAGCCTTAATGACCGCAGGATTCGACTTAATTTCCTGGGGGGTCCCGGTGGCGATGAGTTTCCCATAGTCCATAACATAAATACGTTCGGACAAGGACATAACCAAGCTCATATCGTGTTCAATAAGGAAGATTGATACTTCTTCGGTATCTCGTAGACGTCGGATGAGCTGTTCAAGGTCCTTGGTCTCCTGGGGATTCATTCCCGCTGCTGGTTCGTCTAATAGGAGGAGGAAGGGTTCGGTTGCCAGGGCCCGGGCTATCTCCAACCTCCTTTGGTCTCCATAGGGGAGATTTTTTGCCAGGGAGTTCACGTGGTGTTCGAGATTTAGCTTCTTGAGGATTTCGTAACTATCCACAAGCACTTGTTTTTCTTCGTCCCTGGTCTTCTTGTCTCGAAATATAGCCCCAAATATTCCCGCTTGGAGCCGACTGTGCCGTCCAATCATAACATTTTCCAGAACGGTCATATTCGGAAACAGACGAATGTTCTGAAATGTTCGAGCCAAACCCTTGGCGGTAATCTTATTCGGTCGTAGGCCTTTTATAGATTCTGCCTTCCCTCCGGGAGATTCAATCATGACATCACCCCCGGTGGGGGTATAGACTCCCGTGACACAGTTAAAAAAGGTAGTTTTTCCCGCACCATTCGGTCCTATGAGGGCGATAATTTCTCCCTCATGCATAGAAACATCTACTTTATTGACCGCCCTCAAGCCGCCAAAGTCCATGGTAAGGCCTTTTACGTCGAGAATCGTGCTCATACCTTCTCCTCCAGTACCGATGCATCGAAGGTATAGGCCTTGCGCTTTTTCTGGATAATGCCACCGGGCCGGAAAACCATCATAAGCACAAGAACAGCTCCAAAGATAAGCATGCGATAATCCGCAAAAGCCCGGAGGTACTCGGGAATAAGAATGAGGCCCAACGCTCCAAGAATTACCCCGGGAATTGAACCCATTCCCCCAAGAACAACACATGACAACACAATAATCGATTGCCATACCGTAAAACTTGCGGGGTTTATAAAGGTAGTGCGAGAAGCAAAAATAACCCCCGCTACCCCAGCCAGAAACGAGCCCAGAGCAAAGGCGGTTAATTTGACCCGGGTAATATCGATACCCATAGCTTCCGCAGCGATATCGTCTTCGCCCATAGCTACCAAGGCCCGCCCGATGCGAGAATTTTCGAAACGCCAGACGATAAAAATAGTAAGGGCTACAGCCAAAATAATAATGTAGTAAATGTAAACAGAAACGGTCGCCAAATTCATCGTTATCCCGGCCAAAATTGGTCGGGGAATTCCCCGGATTCCCGCAGGACCCCCAGAAAGTTCGGTGGCATTATTGAGGACGATTCGAACTATTTCGGCAAAACCGAGGGTTACAATTGCCAAGTAGTCACCCCGAAGCCGAAGCACTGGAAGAGCCAGCAATACGCCCGCCAAGGTACTCATAACCGCGGCGATTGGTAAGGCGACCCAAAATCCGATATCGAAAAACCGAAAAAGAATTCCATAGGTATAGGCACCAACGGCAAAAAATGCAATGTACCCCAGGTGAAGCATACCGCCGAGGCCGATGACAATATTTAACCCTAGGGCCAACATAACGTAGATGAGGGCGGTTATCATGACATTTGTTTGGTACAAGGACGCCAGAAGAGGGAACACCACCACGAGGAGTAACCCGGCAGCAATAAACGGTATCCGTAACGCTGGACTGGTGAGTTTAGCCTTGAGACCAACCTTCGGTGCAGTTTCTGCGGTAACGACCTTCGCAACCGGGGCCGTAGCGGGACTCTTTCTCCGAGCCAGGGCCCAACGCCAGACCAGACCTCCAACAAAGGTACCAATTCCCAGGAATATCATAGTATTCCAACGCCAATCGATGGTCTGGGTAATGGTGTTAACCTTGATAACCAAAATAGGAAAGGTTAGGAACATGAACCAAAGGGCAACCAGGGCTGTTCTTTTTATTTCTTGAAGTTTCATGGGCTTATACCTTTTGGGTTTCCGGCCGGCCCAGTAGACCAGAGGGTTTGAAGATGAGGATGAGCACCAGGATAACAAAGGCGAATACATCCTCGTACACGCTCGAAATGTACCCTGCTGCGTAAGCCTCGGTCATTCCCAGGACAAGACTGCCTAAGACGGCGCCTGGAATACTTCCAATTCCTCCCAGTACCGCTGCAACAAAGGCTTTAATTCCGGCAATGAATCCGACGTAAAAGTTTATTTGCCCGGTAAAAGAACTAATAAGTGTTCCACCGAGGGCCGCGGTAAAGCTTCCTATAATGAACGTTGCGCTAATAACCTTGTTTACATTGATTCCCACCAAGGTCGCCATTATTCGGTCCTGGCTGGTCGCTCGCATGGACTTACCAATTGTTGTGTATTTTATGAGTATGGTCAAAATGACCATGACAATACCTGTTGTGGCAAAAATAATGAGCTGGGAGGAGGTTAAAATCCCTTGGAAAAAACCGGTAATTTGAAACTGGGGCAAGAGATTAGGAAAGGGCAAGAAGTTAGAGGTTTGGGCCAAGAGCACGTAATTTTGAAGGAATAACGACATACCAATGGCGCTTATAAGAACCGAAAGCCGCGGTGCCTGCCTCAAAGACTTATAGGCAAGCTTTTCGACCGTATACCCGTAGGCCGACGAATAAATCATCGCTATAAGACTGGAAAGAATGAGAATAGCCACCGCCGGAAGACCGGCAAAAGAAAAAACCGTGGCCATAATAAGGGCGGTAAATGCCCCGATCATATAAATCTCACCATGGGCAAAATTTATGAGCTTGATAATCCCGTAGACCATCGTATAGCCGAGGGCAAGAAGCGCATAAATGCTACCCCTGGTCAGACCGCTGAAAAAAAGGCGAAAAAAATACTCGAAATCCATGGGTAGCCTACCTGGGTACTTGATTTAGGGGGCACATATTGAATTTGATTAGCCGGCCAACTTGAAAAAGTCACCGTGGTGCCCGGGGATAAAAAAGAAAAATCCTACGGGCCCATAAAGACCCGCAGGATTATATTTCAGCTTTCCCGAATTATCGCAGTTCGACGTATTCGCCGTTCTGCACTCGGTACATGGCAAAACCAACACCCGTCGCATCGCCAAGTTCATCGAAGGAGATTCGACCAACCGGGGTATCTACTTGGGAAGTTCGAAGGGCCTGCATTATTGCCGCAGGTTCGGTAGAGTTAGCAACGTCAATTGCATTCACCAAAGCCAAAGCTGCAGAGTAGCCTTCCATGAAGAAAGGTCCTGGCTCTTCGCTGTATTTAGCTTGATGAGCTGCGCGAGCTGCTTGAGCGAGGGCGTTTCCACTGGTATCCCGGGGACCGGTAGCGTACACACCCTCAGCCGATGCACCGGCTACGTCGATAAAGGTTTTGTCTTTTACCCCGTCACCGGAAACAAACGCTAAGTCAAGACCTTGGGCCTTCATTTGGGTAATGAGTCGGGAAGCCTCGGGATGGTAACCACCGTAGATAACCCCTTGCACCCCAGCCGAGCCAACCCGGTTGATAATCGCAGAATAATCTACCGCACCAACGGTGATACCTTCAAACAGGGCAATATTCACATTAGGGTAGTTGGCTTGAAGGGACGCTCGGGAAAATTCTGCCAGACCACGACCGTAGTCTCCACCGTCGTGCAAAATAGCTACCGAGGTAAGACCGAGGGTTTCTGCTACAAACTGAGCCTGAAGTTCACCCTGGGCATCGTCGGGAGAAATTGTCCGGAAGAACGTAGGAAAGGTTCCTCCTTTGGTAAGAGCGGGATTAGTCGCCGAGGGAGAAATTGTTACAATTTGCTCGCCGGTATAAATTTCCAAGGCGGCGTTTGTTGCACCCGAGCAAATGTGACCGATAACAGCGACAACCTTATCACCAACCAGCTTGGCGGCAGTGTTGGTTGCAACGTCTGGAGCACACTGATCATCTTCTACTACCAGTCGAACTTGTCGACCGTCGATTCCACCGGCGGCGTTCACTTGATCAACCACCAATTGAGCAGCGTTAACGGTGGGTAGACCATAGGATGCCAGGTCGCCACTGTGGGCACCGGCTACTCCGATGATGACTTCTTCGACGGCATCTTTTTGGGCACAGCCGGCAAAAAAGAGAATTGCCAAAGCCGCCACAAAAAGCATCAAAATTCGTTTATTCATTTCTAGTCCTCCTAAGAAAATGTTGGCTAATTATTAAGGACTGTTGTAAAAATATTCAAGAACGGTTAGGGCGTTTCGGCGATATTTTAGGCGAAGAATGCCTTATGAACCGCTGCAATTCCCCTTTCTACTTGGTCCCGGGCCAGGACTGCGTAGGCCGCCGATTCACTGGCACCTAGGGTAAGTACCTTTACCCCTACTCCCGACTCGCTGAGGGCACGTACGAAGCGCCAAGGAATCTGCTCATCCTCGGAGAGTCCCTCGCCAACCAAAGCGATAATCGAAAGATCGTTCAACCCCTCTAACCGGGTCACCGAAGGCAAATCGAGACTCGCTACGGTCTTTCGGGCACTTTCGAGATCGACCTCGGATAGGAAAAGATTTATAGCTGTCTGACTTGTTACTACGGATTTTATGTTGATCTCCCGACTCGCCAATGCACTGGTCACCTTGCTCAAGATCCCCGGAGCTTGCCCGACCCCCGAGCCACTCAGGCGCAAAATACCAAAATCGTGGCTATAGGTGAGGCTCTTTACCCTATGGGTAAGGGGGTTTCCTTCTGAATCCGCCATATCCTGGGAATCTGGACCAATGTAGGTTCGAGGAACGAGCCCCTCGGCAATTCGGTCTATATTGAAGAGACGAATGGGAATACTCAGTTCCCGAAGGGGCTCAACGGTTCGGGGGTGGAGGATTCGGGCTCCGAAGTACGAAAGCTCCGCCGCTTCTCGGTAACTAAGGGTACCAATTTCCTGGGGCCCTTGGACCTTTCCCGGATCAGCGGTCAGAAATCCGTCTACATCCTTCCAAATATCCAGACTCTCGGCCTTTATACACCGAGCGATGGCCGCTGCAGAATAGTCGCTACCTCCCCGACCCAAAAGGGTAGGTTTTCCTTCCACAGAAATACCGTAGAAGCCGGGTACTACGAAGATTCGCTCACCCTCCAGGGCCGCGGCCACCGTGGGAGCAGACTTGTCATAATTCACCGATGCGTTTCCAAAATCCCCGATGGTTTCAAGACCTAGATCCTCGGGCAGAACCTCGACCGCATCGAACCCTCGATCGCGAAAAATGGCCGCCAACAAGAACGAGCTTAGCCGTTCGCCGTAGCTTAGAATTCGGTCCCGGGCACTGGGTGAAATTTCACCGAGGTAATGGACACCAAGAAAATACCGCCTGAGACTTTCAAGCCGGACACCGAGCTCGGCTTGGGTTCGAGCAATTTCCTCAGGGCTCGTCATTGCTCCCCGAATAATTCCTTCCTTGAGGTTTCGTAAGAAGGAATCGAAGGCCTCGGCCGCCTCGACATCGGTTGCCGCAGCCTCGAGGGTCTGGGCCAGTTGATTTGTAATACCGTAGAAGGCAGAGACTACCGCTACGATTGGTCGATTGTAGGCCCTAAGGGCCTGGACGATCTTTTCTATGTCGTGGGGGCTCTTGAGATTTGATCCGCCAAACTTGACAACTATTTTTCCAGGACTTTTATTCATAGAGGAGGTATCCATAGCGAAAAGTAGCACGATCATTCATACTTGGTACAGAAAAAATAGAATTGCCCGGGAGGAGATGAACAGATGAAAAAAGGTGTCGTTGCCCTCGTAGTAGGAATTTTTCTTTTAGCTTCCCTAGGTGCTCAGGCGGTGGGTGGAGGTATTTCGTTTTTCATGCCCGAAACCCTCTACAAATACGGTCGAGGAACTATCGGATTCGAACAGGGACTGTCTACGTCCCTAGGAATTGGGTCGTTATTGAGTATACCTATCGGTTTTGCCTATCATTCCAGCGATGGCTACACCGTCGAGGGGACGGGGCTACAAACGGTCAACGCCCCTACGCTGTACGGTGACCTTATAATGCCCTATGTGCAGCTGAAAATGAAAGTGCCGATCGGCCCCCTGTATCTGGAAGCTTGGGGTGGTGGGGCTCTGGGTTGGGCCTTCTCTTTGAATCCTACGGGAGATTTCACAAAACTGTTGCAGACCGACTCCGACCCCCTGGCTCTTGGAACGACTGATATTAGGAAGAAACTTGGGTACGGCTGGATGGCCGGCGGGGCGATAGGGGTTCAAATAGACGCTGTTGGCGTAGACTTGGGAGTAAGTTACCGGGATATTAAAATACCCTTAGAAGGAACGGTCCAGGCAGGCGCCATTGGAAGTGGGTTAACAACCTATACCTTGGATGATTCGGTGAAAGCGATTCTGCGGGGACTTTCGTTTCGAATTGGGGGGAGTTTTAGTTTCGGGGACCTCTAAAATCTGTTTGTCTGGCCTAGTTGGTCATTGCACCGCAATGACTTAAGATCGCGAGCTTGTCTAGAATAGGGGTTTTTAGAGGTCCCCGTTTCTGATTTGTGGATCTTCCGAAAAACGAGTTTTGCCCTAACCAGTTCCCGTGGTATAGAGCAAAACTCGAGGGGGGGAACTATTTGGCGATCATACTGGTAATAAGTCCACCGGTAACTTCGAGACAGGTTGCATTTACTGCATCGTTCTTTATGGCATAGGCAATGCTGTTCGCGATTTCGTCGGGCTCGATGAGTCGACTCAGGTGTACACCCGAAAGAATTTTGGACAGGGCACCTTGATCCATACCTTTAACCATTGGTGTACCAACGTAACCTGGGGCAATAGAAACTACCCGAATATGGTTAATGCCTCTCATTTGGAACTCTCCCACGAGGAGCTTGGGCCACATAGCAACCGCCGCTTTGGTCGATGAATAGTTGAGTTGACCAACTCCTCCAACCTTCTGGACCGATGAAATGGTGAAGAGTACCCCCGGCCAGTTGTTGTTAACCATTCGTAAGGCTGCTTCTCGCAGGGTAATGAAAGAACCAACGAGATTGACGTCTACTACGGCTTTGAAGTCGGCGGTGGACATAGCCTTTTTCACTTTGCCCGTTTCTTTGTCCGTGGACAGAAACAAACCGTCTCGGATAATGCCCGCACAGGGAATTACGATATTAATTGCACCAAACTGTGCAGAGGCAAAATCCATGAGAGCAGCAGTTTCATCATCGTTTGTAACATTGAGAGCCTTTCCAGTAGCCTCGCCCCCGGAAGACTTAATATCCGCAACGACCCTATCAATTCCTTCTTGGTTCATGTCACCGAGTACAACCCTTACACCTTCCTTCGCCAGGTAACGGGCGATTGCCTCACCGATTCCACTTGCTCCTCCGGTAATAACCGCAACTAATCCTCTTAATTCCATAAAAACTCCTTGGATGACCGTAGTCATTGACTTATATTACTGACTTAGGTCAGTTTAAGAGCAAAAAAAGCGCCTGTCAAACATTTTCTTATTGCAAGCTTAGGAAAACAGAAGTATAACAAAAGAGGACCGGACAGACCAGAATTGCGCTCTCCTCGTAACCTAAAGATTCACAGGAGAAGTTGGAATGTCTAAACAGAAAGTTGTATCCGCAAAAGAAGCGGTGTCGAAAATACCCTCAAAGGCAGTAGTTGCAACCGAGGGCTTCGTTGGAAATGGTTTTCCCGAAATGTTAGCCGTTGCTCTGGAGGAACGGTTTTTAGAAACTCAAGAACCCCGGGATCTTACCTTCATCTATGCCGCGGGCCAGGGTGACGGGAAAACAAAAGGAATGAACCACCTTGCCCACGAAGGGCTGGTCAAAAGAGTCATTGGTGGACATTGGGGCCTCGCCCCAGCCCTGGGAAAAATGGCGATCGAAAACAAAATCGAGGCCTATAACCTACCTCAAGGATGTGTATCCCACATGTTCCGGGAAATCGCCGGAGGACGTCCTGGTCATATTACCCATGTAGGACTCAAAACGTTTGTTGACCCCCGCAACGGTGGGGGAAAAATGAACTCCCGAACTACCGAAGATGTGGTAGAAATCTTGACCCTTAAGGGAAAGGATTATATGTGGTACAAGTCGTTCCCGATCGATGTCGCGTTCTTACGAGGAACCTCGGCAGATCCCAAGGGGAACGTGAGTTTTGAACGAGAAGCCCTTATTTTAGAAAACCTGGCTATAGCCCAGGCGGTGAGGAATTCGGGGGGGATCGTAATTGTCCAAGTAGAACGAATTGTGGAGGAAGGCTCAATTCATCCTCGGAACGTAGAAATTCCTGGTATCCTAGTAGATTACCTAGTTGTCTCGACCCCCGAAACCCACTGGCAGACCTTTGCAACCCAGTATAGTCCAGGATACTCCAGCGAAATAAAAGTTCCCCTTAGAGCTATGAAGCCGATGGAAATGTCCGAGCGAAAGATTGTCTGTCGCCGAGCGGCAATGGAACTGGAAGATGAGTCAGTAGTCAACCTAGGAATAGGTATGCCCGAAGGGGTGGCTATGGTTGCCGCCGAAGAGGGATTTCTCGATGCAATGACCCTGACCGTTGAACCGGGCCCGATTGGTGGACTACCCGCAGGGGGATTAGACTTTGGGGCCGCTACGAATGCAGAATGTCTGATTGACCAACCCGCCCAGTTCGATTTCTACGACGGTGGCGGACTCGACCTGGCCTTCCTGGGTCTCGCCCAGGTAGACAAAAAGGGAAACCTCAACGTAAGTAAATTTGGGCCTAAGTTCGCAGGTGCTGGAGGATTCATTAACATCACCCAGAACGCGAAGAAGGTCTTTTACCTGGGAACTTTTACCGCTGGGGGACTGAAGGTTGAAGTCAACGACGGCAAACTTGTTATCTTGACCGAAGGGAAGGTAAAAAAATTCGTCAATGAGGTCGAGCACAAGACCTTTAGTGGGGAATACGCCGTAGAAGTTGGTCAACCGGTCTTGTATATAACCGAGCGGGCTGTATTTGAACTCACCCAAGAGGGGCTGATCCTGACGGAAGTTGCCCCCGGGGTAGACCTCCAAAAAGACGTTTTGGACCTGATGGAGTTCAAGCCGATCATGAAGGGACAGCCTAAACTCATGGACTCTCGAATTTTTACCGATAGTCCAATGGGAATTTCTGCGAAACCTAATCCTCGGATCTAGATGTCTCCCGATGTATCCCTGTTCAGGGGCCCAGAAGTTCGTTTCTGGGCCGTTGAATCCACCGGTTCTTTTGTGCTAACTTGGAAAAATTGTATGACAAATCGGCAAAAACAAGCGCAAAAAACCCGGACCCTCATTTTTACCGAAGCTATCGCTCTTTTTCGGGAGAAAGGTTTCGATTCGGTTACGGTAGAAGAAATTACCCAGCGGGCAGGGACTGCAAAGGGCACCTTTTACACCTACTTTCGCACCAAAAGTGACATAATAATCGAAGAATTCCAAACCATCGACGATTACTACCGCAAATATTACAAAAATCTGAAACGTTACGAGAAAGCAAGCGAAAAAATTGTTGCCTTTACTCGAGCACAAACGCGGTACGTCCGGGATGTGGTTGGGTTAGAGACTTTAAAAATCCTCTATTCGGCCAATATTATGGACCCTTACTCGGATAAAATTCTCATAAAGCCCGAACGTTTTCTTCATGAGGTCGTTCAAGAAATGGTTCAGCTCGGTCAAATTTCGGGGGAATTCCGAACCGATAAACCGGCCTCGGAGTTAGCAACTATCTTTAACCGGTCTATGAGATCGGTATTCTTAGACTGGTCAATTTCGAACGCAGCATGGGATCTGGTGAAGGTTGGAGTTGAGTTCTGTGAGGATTTTATCGTCCCTGCATTGCGAAAAGCCCTATGATGGATGATGTTTCCCAGAATCCCCGAGACTATCGACACGTTATCTACGAAAATGTCCGATACGACGATCTGGATACCTATAATCATGTCAACAACAAAGTATTTTTGTCCTATATCGAAGATGCCCGGGTGAATTATTTTCGCTCGGTAGCCGATATTTCTCACCTAAGGGCACCGGTAGAAGGAGTCGTAATCGCCCGGGGCGAAATCGACTATCTACGATCGATTTTATATGGCGATAAGGTTCGGGTATACTCTCGCTGTGCTCGCATTGGTACAAAAAGCTACGAAATGCATTGCCTCGTCCAAGTCGAACGGGACTCACTGATCCTTACGGTTGCTATAGCAAAGGCCATAATGGTGAGTATCGATCCCAGCACAGGAAAGAGCATTCCCCATCCCCCGAACTTAGTTGAGGGGATGAAGAGTTTTGAATCGCCCCAGCGAATCCTTTAATAGCTAAAAAATCCCTGTTTTGACTTACGACCCAACTTTCCCGCTTGGACATAACGACGCAAGAGTGGGCAGGGTCTATACTTATCGTCCCCAAGATCTTGGTGCAGGGTCTCCATAATATGTAGACACACATCGAGCCCAATGAGGTCTGCCAGAGCCAAGGGTCCCATAGGATGAGCGGCTCCGAGCTTGAGCGCCTCATCAATAGCTTCCGCACTCGCTACCCCCTCGCTGAGTAGGTACACCGCTTCATTCACCATGGGAACCTGGACCCGATTGACTACAAAACCAGCCGAATCGCCCACTTCAATCGGGCTTTTCCCCATGGTTTGGGCAAGATCACGCACTTTTTCTACCGTCGAATCGGAGGTCTTCAACCCTCGAATAACCTCTACTAACTGCATAACCGGAGCGGGATTAAACCAATGCATACCAACAACTCGATCGGGGATTGTGGTACATCCGGCTAACTGAGTTATAGGAAAGGTCGAAGTGTTCGATGCAAGAACCGCATCCTCGTTCACCACCTTCTCTAAATTCTGGAGAATTTCTTTCTTGATTTCGAAATTCTCCGAGACCGCTTCAATTATCAAGTCAGCGTCTTTGAGTACCGCCAGATCGGTCGATGTCGAAATTCGAGCCATGACCCCTTCCAGCCCCGCGGGGCTTAGCACTTCTTTTTCGACCAACCGACCAAGACCTTTTCGGATAGTTTGCAAACCCCGTTCCAAGAAACGATCTTCAATGTCACAAAGCTTTACTCGAAACTCACCCTGATGAGCCGCCGTCTGGGCTATTCCAGCACCCATAACCCCCGCACCAACTACTCCAATAGTTTTCATACTTTTTCTCCTCAATGACCATGGTCATTCAAAGGTAAAGCCATTGTACAAAATTCGCAACAATATTTTTATTGACAAATACCCAACTTGCCCCTAAAGTTGTCCAATAAGCAATTAGATGACTAAGGTCAATGACTTGATTCGATAAAAGGAGAGCGATATGAGTAAGATTAGTATACTTGGTGGATACAACACGAAGTTTGGGGCTTTTGTAAAAAAGAATAAAGAGACCGGTGAAATTACCGACACCAAGAGCCTCTACGAACTAATGGCCGAAGCAATCCAGGGAGCCGTTGCCGATGCCCAGGTCGACCCAAAAGAAATTGATGGAATTTGGGTTGGCTCGTTTGCCCCGGGATTATTTACCAGTCAAGATCACCTCGGACCTCAAGCTCTCGAAGCGTTCCCCGAGGCCTTCCGCTTTAAGCCAACCCAGCGAGTCGAGGGTGCCTGCGCTAGTTCTTCGATGGCAATTCTGAACGCCATGTACGCCATTGAAAGTGGTCGGTTCAAGACTGTCCTGGTGGTGGGAATCGAAAAGATGAACCTCTTGAATACCGCAGGGGTAACCCACGCCTTGGCCGGTGCCTCCTACTGGCCCCTGGAAGGGGCGCAAGGCATGACCTTTCCCGGTCTCTTCGCCGAGTACGCAAAAGGGTACAAGTCTCACTATAAATTCTCCGATAGGGATTTGCAGAAAATGCTTGCAACCGTAGCAGCTCTAGGTTACAAGAACGGTCTCGAAAATCCTCTCGCCCACTTTAGTAAAGGGGGACCTTCCGATCGACTGGGGCTTGTAACCGCCGATGCAATTATCAACCTCCCTGAAGAACGAAATCCTATGATAGCTGAGCCCCTACGCCTGCACGACTGTTCGTTAGTGACCGATGGAGCCGCAGCCCTGGTGCTGACCCCCACCGAAATAGCAAAGAGCCGAAAGAGCATGGTGGTAGAAATTTCGGGAATTGGACACACCACCGAACGTCTAGCGATTTCTAATCGGGAGAATATGTACGAGCTTATCGCGGGGAAAAAAGCTGTTGCCCAAGCCTTCGGCGAGGCGGGGATTACGATTAAGGACGTTCAAGCAGCCGAGGTTCACGACTGCTTTACAATAAACCAACTGCTCTGTACCGAAGCTCTCGGACTGTCCAAGGATGGAATGGCGGGCCACGACTATGTGGCCGGCAAGTTTACCTCGGAAGATTCCTGCCCAATCAACCTGTCTGGTGGACTCAAATCCAAGGGACATCCCGTAGGGGCAACCGGGGCGTCGATGCACGTACTTCTGTACAAACAAATGGTCGAACAGCCGATTGGCGTCGCTCGAAAAGCCGGAACTCCCGAAGTTACCGCAACGTTGAACGTTGGTGGATCGTCGGTCACAAATTCGGTCACCGTTATGAAACGGGTAAAATAAAACTTATTAGGAAGAGGGGGGGGTGTCCAACAATCCCCCTGAATTTATCGTCGCCGGAGTTTGGAGAGAGAATCGGGCAACGACAAATTCGAAATCCCAACGGTAGAGGAGGAGACGTCGGTTGATTTCGGGTGAAACACCCCCACGAGAGCGGCAAATTCCGGCATCCGGTCCAAATGTTTGCTAGAAGGGACCCTAGGGAAACTAGATTACACGCAAAATGAGATTCCAGAGGTCCCCAGAAGTCGCACGAGAAAATTTAACGTAGGAGGACAGTACATTATGGTAGATTTATTCGGTATTATTCTTGGCCTGGCACTCTTGATGTTCCTTGCCTATCGAGGGATGTCAATCATCTGGGTCGCGCCTTTGGCCGCTGGGGTTGTTGCTCTATTTGGTGGGCTTGACTTGCTCACCGCGTACACCGACAGCTACATGACGGGGTTCGTTGGATTTGCGAAGGCATGGTTCCCTGTATTTTTATTCGGTGCAGTTTTTGGAAAGGTTATGGACGATACCGGGGCTGCTCGAGCGGTAGCCCACTGGATCGTGTCTAAGCTTGGAAAAAAACAAGCAATTCTGGCGGTTGTTCTTGGTTGTGGAGTATTAACTTACGGTGGCATTTCGCTGTTTGTTGTCGTATTTGCTATGTACCCCCTGGCATTGGCCCTTTTTCGCGAAGCTCAACTTCCCCGAACCCTCATTCCCGGTGCTATTGCTTTGGGTGCCTTTACCTTTACGATGACCGCTATTCCCGGCTCACCCCAGATTCAAAACCTTATTCCGATGCGTTACTTCGGAACTACCCCTACCGCCGGTTCTATTATGGGTGTCGCCGGCGCGCTGGTAATGCTCGTAGTTGGTATGCTTTGGATGCTCTATAGTGCCAAAAAACGAGCTGAATCCGGCGAGGTGTACACCGAATTGGAAGGAGTAAAAGAAATTGATGTAGCAGCACTTCCCAATCCTCTAGTTTCTTCTATTCCATTGATCGCAGTAATTCTTCTTCTGAACTTGTTCAAATTGAATATTCTGATTGCCCTCGGCGGTGGAATTCTCTTGGCTATTGGGTTCAATATTCAGCAGTATATTGGTAAAGATCGCAAGAACCTGGTAAAGACCCTAAACGAGGGAGCATCGGGCTCGGTTCTGGCAATTATTAACACCAGTGCTGCGGTTGGTTTTGGTGCGGTTGTCCGTGCGGTTCCCGGATTTGAGGTTCTTACCGACCTGGTTCTAGGGATTGGCGGAAATCCCCTCATTTCGGAAGCAGTAGCGGTAAATATTCTCGCTGGTGCAACTGGTTCCGCTTCCGGTGGTATGGGAATAGCCCTGGAGGCTCTTGGTGCCCAGTATCTGGAACTTGCGAAGGCCACAGGTTTGGCCCCCGAGGCTCTACACCGGGTAGCTTCAATTTCCTCCGGCGGACTTGATACCCTCCCCCACAATGGTGCGGTTCTGACGCTCCTGGCCGTTACCTCCATGACCCACAAGACGTCCTATCGGGATATCTTCATGGTAGGCAGCGCAATACCTATCTTGGCTCTTGTAGTTGCAATTATCTTGGCCAGCATTGGATTAGTATAGAGATTCAAAGCTCTTTGAGCTGAGATCGTTTCACGTTTTTTGAGGGTAGTCGACCGGGGCGGGTTGGCTACCCTCTCTTTTGCAAGATATGCTAGGAGAATTGCGGACTACAATGGGAGAAAGTTCCGCGGCCGCTCGCACTCGTCAAACCTTGAGGTTTCGGGTGAGACCATCTTTATGTATAGTTAAAAAGGAACGAATCTTACCGGAATTTATTCGGGAGGGTCGGCTCATGGCCGGACAACCTTACTCGGTTCCTTCTATGATCGGAGACAACCTCACACTCACCGAATAGTAGGAGTGGTTCACCGGAGATGGGTCAAAAGGAACGTCCGAAATTGAAGAGATCCAAGGAGAGTTTCCTAAAACCCCAGGGATATCCGACTGACAGTCTCGCGGGTGCGGGAATCTTGGACCATTTGGGCATCAAAAGTTGAGTTATGAGCTTTGCAGGCTTTTTGTAACGAAGCTAAATAGAGTGCGAGAAGGCTGGTCTCGATTTCTTGGGTCCCTTTTTGTTGAAGTACCGAGTCAAGGGAAACGGCGAGGGGATCCCCTTCCCGCTTTGCTTGGACTAAGGTTCGTTGGTCAGCCCCAAAAATTCCCCGATTGCGAATAATAAAGGTAATGGTCGGTATTCGAACCTCTGAAGGATTATACTCACTCACCCTAATTGAGAAGGATATCATTTCTCCTTGTTGCTCGGCCCTCCGAATAAGCCGCTCACGAAACTCCGGATTACCCAAGAGATCCCGGACCCGAAAGCCCTGCTGACGAGCGTATCTATCCCGCTGAGCTAGGTTGAGAAAATGTGATTGTTCGGCAAGTTGAAGGTATTCAAGGATAAAAATTGCAATCTCTTCTGAGAGATTGATTTTCCTTAGTGCCAGAGTTATTTCATCGGTGAGCCATTGGGACAGTTTCTTTCCAGTTGGACCTTTTGAGTACGCAGATAAGACAAACCACACTTCATAGGAAATTCTTTCTAATAACTGCTCGATCAGGTTCATTTTGAGCCAGGGGAATACTTGTTGCATTCCCTTATCAATCTCGAATTGTTTCTTAAGCTCTGCCTTAAGTTTGTGAAGCGGAGGATAGTTTGGATCCTGAAAGAGTTTGCGATTGCCCTGACTACTCGCCTTTTCATACAGAGAAAGTCGTTCTTTCGATGAAACAAAAGATCGGCGAATAGTAGGTCGAAAGTCTCGGACTATTGCCGCGGTGATGACGACTTCGATGAGCTTCATGAAGTCTTGTCGCTTGGTATAGAATTCGAGCCGACGGACCTCCATACCATTTAGCATTCCGTGTCCGACTATTTTGGAGAGAAAGTCTGCCTTACAAGATTTCCAAGTGAAGCCATTCTCCACACCAGACTCACGGCCTCGCATTTCTTTGACCGGTAGTTTTGATGAGATGAAAAAATCAACACCCGAGGAACTAAGAAAATAGTCCGCTGGTAAGCTGAGAATCATAGCGAAGACTTACTCAATCTTCACAAACAGAGCCGAAAGATCATCGGCCTGGGGTAGAATTCCTCGAAAAGCACTGAATTGTTCGAGAATTTTCTCCCGGGGTTCATTTTCTTTAAGAATAAAAGAGTTCATTATTTGAATCCATTCTTCTTCTTCCTGGAGGTCACCTTTTTCGTTCGTTTGCTCAGGTATTCCATCGGTCATAAAGGTGAGCAAGTCGTTTTCCTGGAGTTTTAAGCGAACAATTTTGGGTTGGAGGTTCAATTCTATACCTACAGGTAAATTGAGGTGGGCTCCTTCGAGCTTGACAATTCTGCCATTTCGTTGCAGAAATCCGAGACTATGCCCCATGTCGGCTAGACGAACCTCTTTTGTTTCGGGGCTGAAAATACCAAAAATACCTGTTAAATACTTTTCTAAGTGAAAGGTCTGAATAAGTGCAAGGTTGATTTCCTGAATGATAGAACCGAGACCTCTTCGCCAGTCGGCTGTTCGCAACATACCCCACAACATACTTGTGATGACCGAAGCTGCCACTCCTTTACCTGACACGTCACAAAGGGTAAAAAACCAGTCGTCTTTACCTATCTGGTATACCCCATAAAAATCTCCCCCCATGCCTTTCGCTGACTGGGTAAAACCAAAGAACTGAATTCCGAGACCGGATTCAGTAAATGACTCCTTCACCATACGGTTTTGCAGGTCCGCGGCCAGAGTAATATCTTGTTGAGTAATTTGGGACATAAAAGAAAGCAGGTCGATGGACGAAAACATTCCGTAAAACTGTCTGCTTTGGTTAGTGAGGCAGTAATACTGGACCCGGTCTCGAGGAACATCCAACTTCCCCAACTCCCCTGCGGCAGTAAAGATATTCATATCATGGGGAAAAAGATGTGCTTCTTGGGTAATATCAATGACAGATTTACGAATAAGAATATCCCGACCAAAAGGGCGACCGAGCAGGTAAAAAAAGTACGCCCGTTCGATTATTCCTAAAAGTCGCTTTTCCGAGTCAAGAACTCCGAGAGAAAGTATTTCGGGGTTCGCCTCGAGTTCCGTCGAAAGATCGCCAATGAAAGTATCGGAGAATACGTAGTAAAACTGGCTCGCTACTTTGAGGAGTGTAGTTCCGTACCCTGACTCTGAAGTGACTTTATGTAGTACATGGTTATTAACCACGGTTGTTGCAGGTTCTGACATGGGGCTACTATAGATATGCTAAGTTAGAAATCAGTTAACTTTTAAGTCCTAGCCGATTTTTAACCGTTCATCGCTATAAGGTAATGCATGAAAATTGCGAGCGAGCCATTTGACAAACAAGGGGTCTTCTTCGAATTAGAAGGAGAACTCGACTTATATTCGACGTCCGAGCTTCGAACGAAAATATTGCAGGCCTTTGATAGCGACAGAACTCGGATGGTCCTAGATCTGAGCAAACTAACCTACCTGGATAGTTCAGGCGTCGGAATACTTATATTTATACTTCAGACCCTTCGAGTTAAGAAGGGGAAGCTCAAGGTAATCGGCCTAAGTGGAACCCCACGAAAGGTCCTTGAGATGTCGAATATTATCTCGCTCATTCCTATGGCGAGTACCCGGCAAGAAGCTGAAATCGAAGTGTTGAAGGAAATCTGAGTATGTTCATACCACGAAAACTAATTGTCGATGACAAAAACGAACTCTTTGACACTCGAGGAATGAAATTTGTTGAGTTTCCTTCCGAATTCGGCAAAGTCAGAGAGTACACCGAGCTGATTTTGAAAGATGCTCCCGAGCATTTTCGCGAAGGCAATCTCTTGCACCAGCAACTTTCAGAGATTATCAAAAACGGTATCAAGCACGGGAATAAGTCTGATCCCGATAAGATATTGAAAGTCCACTATGATCTCAAAAAACGAGCTCGCTTCGTTGTCGAAGACGAAGGCGAGGGCTTCGTAGAACTTGATGCGTGGAATGACTTCTTTTATCGTCGGCAGTTGGCGTTATACCAGCAGGACTTTGATTCATTTCTTACCTTAGCTAGTTATAGGGGGCCCCATAGCGACGAGACCGATGGAGGGAATAGTTTAATGGCAGCCCTGGAGTACTGGAATGGTGGAATGATTTTTAACGCCCGGCGAAATAAAGTAGGTGTCGTCCGTTGGTACACTGGAGGCGCCCGTGGATGAACTTCTACTAGAGGCAAAGCAGCGTTACAGGATCTCGGAGAAAGACCCCGAAACTAATCCGATTATAGAAGTTAGAAACCTTTCAGTTTGGTATGATAATTCTTTAGAAGCGGTTAAGAAACTGAGTCTTCCGATTTATCCGAACAAGATTACGGCGATTATAGGTCCAAATGGGTGTGGGAAGTCTACGTTTTTGAGAGCCCTTAATCGTTTGCACATGATTGGCAATAATGTGAGAATCGAGGGGCATATATTTTTCGATGGCTTTGATATCAATCTGCCGGAAGTAAACGAGATAGAAGTCCGAAGGAAAATCGGGCTTATTCTACAACGTCCCTATCCTTTTCCCCACTTATCAATTTTCGATAACATCGCAAGCGGCCTTAGGTTTCTTGGTATGAAGAAAAAGGATGGTATCGAGGATATTGTAAGAGATTCTCTTGAAAAAGCTGCAGTCTGGAACGAAGTGAAAGATCGCTTGAACCAAAAGGCTACCTCGTTGTCCAGTGGCCAACAACAGAGGCTATGTATCGCCCGGGCGTTAGCGGTAAAACCCGAGGTTCTCCTGCTAGATGAACCTACAAGTGCTCTCGACCCAAACGCTACAGGCCGTGTAGAAGATATATTGAGCGAATTGTCCCAAACGATGACCCTTGTTATGGTGACCCACTCGATGAATCAAGCGGCTCGGTTGACGAACAATGTAGTTTTTATGATGAATGGCACAATTGTAGAATGGGGTCGAACTGACAAGATTTTCACCTCTCCAGATCATGCGGTTACCATGGAGTATATTACAGGTCAACTCGACTGATCGTTGTTACCTGGTTTTTTCCATTCCGCTTGGAGGAATAGAGATAGGTGTCGGCTCGATGAATAAACGATTCTACCGAGGTATCGCGAGTTTGATCGAAGGTGGCCAGTCCTATCGAGACGGTAACCGACCAGTTTTGGCCCTGAAAATTCCCCCGATGGGCGGCAATCTTACTTCGTATTCGTTCGGCAATTTTTTTTGCCGTCTTTGGATCCGGGTCTTTGACAATCACCCCAAACTCCTCTCCGCCATACCGAGCTCCCAGGTCCCCTAGACGAATACTTTCCCTGAGGACCTGGGCTACCCATTTAATTACCTGGTCGCCTGCCACGTGGCCAAGGGTATCATTGAGGTGCTTGAAATCGTCAATATCGATCATTAAAAGATGAAGACCGCCGGCGGAGTTGGCCGATCGGTCAGAGATTTCAGAACCCAGGGTTCCCAAGAAAAAGTCACGAATCCGCAAACCTGTCATCATGTCGGTGGTGGTTATTTCATGGAGCCAGGCAGTATGCACGACCCCCCCGGAGAGGGCGGCGATGGTTAGGGCAAATTGGCGTCGCTCCTCGTCAATATAGTCGCCAACGAGGGGTTCACCCAGAACAATGATACCGTTGATTTTTCCTTTTCCCCGAAGAGGGACAATTAGGTGAGGACACATAACTTCTAGGGGAGTGGACTTCATAAGACCGGGGGAAAGCTCGTTGAGCTCGTGGTAAGAAAAGCACTGGTAGTGGGTTTCGAGAAAGGGCAAAAGGGGATGGTCTTGGGCGATTATTTTGGAACCAGAAAAGTTCAGATCTAATCCGACCTGGGTCCGGTGCAGAACCATATCTCCCCTAGCGATGTCTTTTCGAATAAAAATACCAGCTTGAGCGACCCCGAGCTGGCCCATAAACACGAACAAAATCGATTGAATCAGTTGAGATAGTTCGAGGCCTGAATTGAGACTTAAGGAAACCCGAATTATTTGCTCCAAGTCAAAAATTTTTCGTTCGTACTTTTCCCGGAGTTCAAAAAGTTCGTTTTGGAGTTCTTTCGTCGTCTTTCTTGCCATCCATATTCTCCACCCAATAATGGGAACCCCTGTACTATTTTACACCTTTGAAAACAGTTTTTTCCAGAAGCTCCCAACGTCATACTCTATCTGTGTGAAGATTTCGTTAAAACAATAGTTTGAGGTGCCTGTCCCATAGATTTTCTGTCACATTCTTCGCAATCACTTCCTCGTGCTTTTCCAATGCATCCAAATAGGTACGCCCCATTTCGGCCGCAACCTTGTAACCAACGTGCATAAGCTGACGCATGGACGGGTTGTAGAGCTTGTCGGCTTGGTTGTGGCGGAGAGACCGGGCCATTTGGTCGCTACTCATGGCTCGAACCTGGGCTTCGGTTGGAAGCTTGTCTCGCTTAATGTCGATAACCGAGGCGTAGGGTCCGGCTAGTTCGTCGATTCGTCCCAAGCAGACAGCGTAGACGTCTTGGGCCAAGGTAAGTCCCGAACCCCCGGCTTCGGCCAAACCGATGATTTCTTCTAACCAGGTAGTTCCAGCAGTTTTTATGTGAAGCCCCAGGTTGTGCTTTTTGATCAGTTCCCGAATGACCGGGTAAATCGCAAATTTATCACTCCCGGAGTGAACACTGAGCTTGAGGGTTGGGGGAAAGTCGAACTCTTCAGCGGCCCACTTGAGCACCAACATGTCGGCCTCGAACTCGGTGCGAAACTGTTGTACTTCTCCTACGTAATCGACCCCTTTGTTAAAGCGGCCCGAAAATCGCGGAGCCAGGGTCTGAATGGGTACTTCCTGCAGGGACAGGGCCAACAAAATGAGCAGAATATCTTCGGGGCCCTGGGGGGTGTCGACTTCGTCCATAGAGACCTCGGTTACGAAGGTGGCCGGGTCTTTTGCGGCGGCGATCTTTTGGTACAATTTGCCTGCTGCCTGGGTTGCAGCCAAGAAAGCCCCGGCTGCAGCCACCGCTCGGGCGTGGGGAATAACGAGGGGTTCCTTCATGCCTGGGATTTCGATTTCCGTGTCCAGGTAGGGGGCAGCGGCGTGGAGAAAGGTATTGATCGAGGCGGTATCGGCGGGTTGACCGATTTCTTCGGCTACATCGAGGGTAAAGAAGGTGCAGTGGGGAATAAACCGATCGACGGTTTCGAAGGTAATGTGGTCGGCGTCGAAGTAATAACCCTTGGTCCAGCCCGCAGCCTTCGCAGCAGCCTCGCCGGCGGCCCGGGTCGATTCGGGTCCAGTACCAATGGTCTTGTGCTCCCGGTTGGACTTATTCCACACAATAGCGATCTCGGTGCCGGCGTCTCGGGCCTTTTGTACCGCCGCCAACTGGGCGGCGGCCTGGTGGACGAACCGGTCTCCGGTGCCGAAAGAAAACCTTTCGAGGGGTAGGTAGGTATTCATAGGTGCTCCTTATTTTCGTGAATCATTCAAATACAAAGCCGAAATACTCGGCAGCGTTGCCATAGGATATATCTTGGACCATCTTTCCGAGCAAGGCCTCGTCCCAGGGAATCTCACCCTTTTCGACCCAGTCGCCCAATAAATTACACAGAATCCGTCGGAAATACTCGTGGCGGGGAAAACTCAAGAAACTCCGAGAGTCGGTGAGCATTCCAACAAAGCGAGAGAGGAGCCCCAGGTTGGCCAAGGCGGTCATCTGCCATTCCATGGCCTGTTTCTGATCCAGGAACCACCAACCCGAGCCAAATTGCATCTTGCCCGGGATCCCACCCCCCTGGAAATTGCCAATCATCGTAGCAAAAAGGTAGTTGTCCCGGGGGTTGAGGTTGTACAAGATGGTTTTAGGAAGTTGATCGTTGGTATCCAATGTATTGAGGAAGGCCGAAAGTTTGGCCGCCATGGGTTCGTCGGATATGGAATCGTAGCCCGTGTCGGGTCCCAGGGTGCGGAAAGCCCGGGCATTGTTGTTCCGAATCGCCCCCAGATGCAATTGCATGACAAAGCCTCGCCGATGGTTCATTTTGCCTACCTCGAGCATGACGGCGGTTTGGAATTCTTCGGTCTCTTGGGGATTTAAGGTTCCACCTTTCAGCAGTCGGGCGATGTAGGATTCCAAATCTGCCGGGGTGGCTAGGGCGAAGATTGGTCTTTGTAAGCCGTGGTCCGAAAGGCGCCCACCAAGGGAGGCAAAAAATTCGTGGCGTTGGTCGAGGACCTCGATCAGGGTGAAAAAACTGGAAATTTCCGTGCCCGCGGCCTCGCCCAGGCGGCGAATATAGGTGTTCCAGGCCTCAGGATCGGCGACGGCCAGAACCTTGTCGGGTCGAAAGGCGGGGAACAGGGCAAAACCGGCCTTCTTGGAGTCAAAGTTTTTATGATGCTCCAAGGAGTCGGCCGGATCGTCGGTGGAACAGGTTACCGTTACCTTCATTTTTCGTAGAAGCCGCTGGGTAGTGAACTCACCCCCGGCAATGGCTCTTTCGGTTTTGGCCCAGATATCCTCTGCGGTGCCAGGGTTTAGAACTTCGGTGATGCCGAAGTACCGTTGGAGCTCCAGGTGGGACCAGTGGTAAAGGGGATTACCGATAGTTTGGGGAACGACCTGTGCCCAGGCTAAGAACTTTTCTTTGGTTGTCGAATTTCCCGTAATGTACTGCTCGGGAATGCCTGCTGCCCGCATGGCCCGCCACTTGTAGTGGTCGCCGGCAAGCCACATTTCGCCCAGGTCTTTGAACTTATAGTCTTGGGCAATGAGGTCGGGGGGAAGGTGATTATGGTAGTCGATGATCGGCTGGTTAGCTGCGTACTGATGATAGAGCCTTTTGGCAGTTTCGCTTTCCAGAAGGAAATCTTGGTCCAGGAATTTTTTCATTGTTCAGTCCCCTCTCCTTAATAATGGGTTTATATGTTATTGCACAGGTAGCCGCCGTCGACAGGAATCGACACGCCAGTAATAAAGCCCGAAGACCTGCTGTCGCACAAGAACAATAGGGCACCGGCGAGTTCTTCCATTTTGCCAAATCGGCCAAAGGGAGTCCGTCCAATGATACTCTTGCCTCGGTCGGTAAGGACACCCTTATCGTAGTCCGAATAAAGTAGGGCTTTATTCTGATTTCCAACGAAGAAACCAGGGGCAATAGCGTTAACCCGAATTCCGTGGGGTGCCAGTTCTTGGGCAAGGCCTTCGGTCATGTTCAGAACTGCGGATTTAGAGGCATTGTAGGCCCACACCCCCGACAGGGGTTTGTAGCTGGTCATGGAGGTAACGTTGACCACAATTCCGGGGATGTTCTTTTGAATCCACAGGGCTGCCACGTGTTTGGTAGGAATGACCAGACCGCCGAGGAGGTTCATTTTTACGACCTCGTCAAAAACCTGGGTATCGACCTCGGTAAAGGGTGCCTTACCCCGGTTACCCCCGGCGGCGTTGACCAAAACTGTTGGGTCCCCTACTTCCTTGGAAATTTGAGCCAAAACCTGGACGAAGGCTTTTTCATCCATGGTGTCACACTCGAAGCCGTAGATCGGCAGGCTGATGTTGCCCTCGTGAATAGCTGCTACCGCATCGGCTACCGGAGTAGTTTTTCCCCGGCCCAGGACGACGACCTTTGAGCCCGCAGCTAAAAGGGTTTGGGCGAACATGGTTCCAATGGCTCCGGTACCCCCGGTAATAAGGGCCACGTGTCCACCAAGGTCGTGGGTTAAAGTTGGCTGAGTCATGAAATCTCCTTGACAGAATTGGTTTCGTTTTGTATCGTTCAACATAATAAAACGAAACTAAAGGATTGTCAAACCAGTGAACAAGACCTACGTTGCGGTTGGAAGCCCAACCCACACAATTTCCGATTCCCAGGCGGCCGAGTATTTGGCCAAGGCCTACCGGGCCTGGGCGGAGGTGCATGGGGGTCCGGCAAAAAAGGTTCTAGCGATTCCTCCGGATATTACCCGCTTTCACAGCCGGGCAGGAATGTTAACCCGGGCCAGTCTGGATTTTTTTGGCACCGCATTGACCGACATCCTGCCTGCCCTGGGTACCCACGTGCCTATGACCCCCGGGGAGTTGGACGAAATGTTTCCCGGGGTTCCCCATAGTCTGTTTCGAGAACACCGTTGGCGCGACGACCTCGTAACCCTTGGTACCGTTCCCAAATCCTATGTAGAAGAGGTGTCCGAAGGAAAGGTCAGTTACGACTGGCCGGCCCAGGTCAATCGGCTTTTGGTCGAGGGTGGGTTTGATTTGATTCTTTCCCTCGGACAGGTCGTGCCCCACGAAGTAATCGGCATGGCCAATCACAACAAGAACATCTTTGTGGGCGCCGGGGGAACCGGAGGCATCCACAAGAGCCACTTTTTGGGAGCGGCCTACGGCATGGAACGGATGATGGGCCAGGCCGACACCCCGGTACGTCGGGTTCTGAACTACGCCGAGGAACACTTTGGTGCCCGGTTGCCTCTTCTCTATATATTGACTGTCGTCAGTCCCGATGAGGCAGGGAAGTTGCAACTGCGGGGGCTGTACATCGGCGAGGGCCAGGAATGTTTTCTCCAGGCGGCTTCCTTGAGTAAAAAGGTCAACTTTACCTATTTGCCCCGGGCCCTAAAGCGGGCGGTGGTCTATTTGGATCCCAAGGAATTCCGAAGCACCTGGTTGGGCAATAAGTCGATTTACCGAACCCGAATGGCTATGGCCGACGGTGGGAATCTGCTTATTCTGGCCCCAGGGTTGAAGGAATTTGGAGAAGATAAAGAGATCGACCGGCTCATTCGGAAGTACGGGTACCACGGAACCCCGGCGACCTTGAAGCTGGTCGATGAGAATCCCGAACTGGCCAATAACCTGAGCGCCGCGGCCCACCTGATTCACGGATCGTCGGAGGGAAGATTTTCCATTACCTACGCTCCGGGCAATTTGACCCGGTCTGAAATTGAAAACGCCGGTTTTGATTTTGCCGAACTGGCTCCCCTGATGGCCCGTTACACCCCGGAAGGTCGTTTGACCGGATTCTACAGGGACGAGGAAGGGGAATACTTCTTTGTATCCAACCCGGCCTTGGGCCTTTGGGCGGCAGATCGATCCTGAAAAAGAAAGCATAAAATCACCCTAGTAGAGAGGAAAAAAAGATGAGTAACAAAGAAACAGCAGACATTGGCCTTATTGGCCTGGCGGTCATGGGCCAGAACCTGGTGTTGAACATGGCAGACCACGGGTTTACCGTAGCGGTGTTCAATCGGACCGTTTCCAAGGTCGATGATTTTTTGGCCGATGCGGCCAAGGGTTTTGACAAGGTCGTCGGCACCCACAGCCTGGAAGAGTTTGTTGGAACCTTGAAGCGGCCTCGAAAGGTCATGCTTATGGTCAAGGCGGGCTCGGTCGTAGACGATTTTATTGGGTTGTTGCTACCCCACATGCAGGCCGGGGACGTCATAATTGATGGCGGAAACTCCCACTTTCCCGATTCTAATCGTCGATCCAAGGCTTTGGCCGAAAAGGGGATTTTATTCGTTGGTGCCGGGGTAAGTGGAGGCGAAGAGGGTGCCCGTCGGGGTCCATCGATTATGCCCGGGGGCGATTCCCGGGCCTGGCCCCTGGTGAAGCCGATTTTCCAAAGTATTGCTTCCCACACCGAGAGCGGTGAGGCCTGCTGCGACTGGGTCGGCAACGACGGTGCGGGTCACTATGTGAAGATGGTACACAACGGCATTGAGTACGGCGACATGCAGTTAATCACCGAAGCCTATGCCCTTTTGAAAAACGGTCTGGGTTTGAACCACGACCAAATGCACGAAATTTTTGATACCTGGAACAAGGGTCCCCTGGACTCGTATTTGATCGAGATCTCCCGAGACATATTGGCAGTAAAAGATACCGACGGTTCCCCCCTGGTCGAGAAGATTCTTGATACCGCCGGCCAAAAAGGTACCGGAAAGTGGACGGGAATCAGTGCCATGGACCTGGGTATGCCCCTGACCCTGATTGGTGAGGCGGTGTTTGCCCGCTGTCTGTCGGCCTTGAAGGAAGAGCGGGTGAAGGCCTCGAAGGTATTGGGCGGCGGCGGCGCTGCGGGGGGAGCCGGTGCGGGTTCGAAGACCGGCAACATCGACGACAGCCTGGTAGCCGATTTGGAGAAGGCGTTGTTGGCTTCCAAGATTGTATCCTACGCCCAGGGTTTTATGCTCATGACCGAGGCGGCCAAGGAGTACGGTTGGAAGTTAAACTACGGTGGCATTGCCCTTATGTGGCGGGGTGGTTGTATTATTCGAAGTGCTTTCTTAGGAGAGATTAAGGAAGCCTACGATAAGAATCCGGGGCTCGAAAATCTCCTCTTGGACCCCTATTTTGCCAATATCTTGTTGGAAGGCCAGGAGGCTTGGCGCCGGGTTGTAGTGTACGCAGTACAACAAGGTATTCCCACACCGACAATTTCTGCTGCTCTATCATTCTTTGACGGATACCGAACCGCGGTATTGCCAGCAAACTTACTTCAGGCTCAACGGGATTATTTCGGAGCCCACACCTTTGAGCGGGTGGACCAACCGCGGGGCAAATTCTTCCATCATAACTGGACCGGTACCGGGGGCAATGTATCCTCGAGTACCTATAACGTGTAGGGCACCTCTGCAATCGATTCTATTCCGGGGGTCCTGGGTCTTTCTTGCCTCCTTTAACCCGGGGTCCCCTTTTTTGTTGGAGAGCGATTATGAGCGAACACAACAGTGCGTGTACTAACCCGCCTGTGTCAAAATTTACAACTAAAGTGACATTTTTTACAATCATTTCGACCCCCAAGAGTAACCCATGAGCACAAACTCCCGGCACGATCAGATAATCAACCTCCTCCAAAAACTGAGAACCCTGACGGTGAACGAGCTTACCGAACGCCTGGGCGTAAGCACCGTAACCATTCGGAAGGACCTGACCTTCTTGGAAGAACAGGGATTGATTGTTCGAAGCCATGGGGGGGCGAAGCTGGCCCAAGATGTGGCTAACGTTACTAACCTGGTCAAGCGGGGTCAGGCTCAAACTGAGGTAAAAGAGCGGCTGGCGGCCAAGGCTCTGGAGTTTGTCCAGGATGGAGATACGATCTATTTAGATTCGGGTTCTTCGGTCGGAGCCCTAGCCGCAGGGTTGCGGAACCGGGCAATTCGGGTCATTACCAACAGCCTTCAGGTCATGAATACCCTGGCCGATGCTCCGGACCTGAGCCTCATTGCCGTGGGTGGCAATTATCGACTCGAGGCGGGATCGTTCATAGGTCCGGCGGCCAACGATACGGTTAGTCGTTTCCAGGTAGATTTGGCTTTTTTGGGGGCAACCGCCTTTTCGGATAAGGGAATGTTTTTCTCCCAGAATGTAATCGAAAGCCAGCTGAAAGAAGCAGTCTTGCTGCACGCCAGCCGGCGCATAATTGTTGCCGACAGTACCAAATTCAAGGCCCAGGCTTTCTCACTCTTTGCCCGCCCTACCCTGGTGGATATTCTTATTACCGACGCAGACTTCCCAGATACTGCCATCGAAGCCTTCGGGGAGCTAGGGATAGAGGTGGTGGTGGGATGAAAACGAAATAAAAATAGCGAAATTGATGAAAGTTTTTCTAGTGCCTCAAACCCTGTGGGGACAAATTTGTCGTCCTTCTCAGTCTTGAATATACTTCGGTCTATACCTTCCCAAAGGCCTGCCTGGATTCTCCCACCCCCTGTCTCCACCGCTTCACCCTCCACGGGGAGAGACAGTTGCGGTAGAGCGTAGAGGACACCAGCTCCAAACTCCGGGGGTAGGTCTTGTGGTCGTCGGTTATGCGGTTGAGAATGACCGCCTCCCGGTAGTCGAGGAACCGACTGAGGTGTCCTTCACCGGTGGTGCACACCAGGTGGGCCATGAGCTGGGCGTAGTTGATGGTCTTTTTGGTGTAGTAGTCCAGGTGAAAGGTGCGGTAGCGGGTGACCTTCCCGACGACCTTAGTGTGGCAAATACCGTGGTAGGTGAATCAGGAGTTACCCGTTGGGGGAGTGTGAAAGTAGGTACAGGAAGGGTTCGGACAGTGGGGAAAAAAAGTTGAATGCTTCGGGGACCTCTATACACCCCTACTCTTAATCGGCTTAGGTTCTTAAGTCATTGTGGTGCAATGACCTACTTTGCCAGAAAACAATATTTATAGAGGTCCCCGTTTCATAACTACTTCTTACTAAGGGAAGTAGTGGTTCTGATTGAACTATTTGAAAAATACTTTTTTTCCCACAGGCTTTGGGGCACTATTCTTGAGTTACGGTTTCAATCTACGTCTGGCCGATTGGGATTTGGACAAAGATTCTGACGATCCCTGCTTTAACTACACTGATAAAGCTGATCTCTTTAGAGGGACTTTTGATTCATCCACCAAGTACTCCGTGAAGGTTACCGATCCACAAAAAAATGCTTATGCGAAACTGTACTTCTAACTCTCTTACCAATATCCTGGAGAAAGCCTTTTCCATTGTCCGAGATTTCGCAAAATGTAGAGGTCCCGTTTTGATAGACCCGCGGGCTAACCCATCCTTCGGTGGGAGGCAGATCTGAGATTACGTTCGCCAAGACGTTTGAAACTGCCTGGGATATTTTGAGCTCATCATTCCGATAGGAGCCGGGGCCCGGGTCCGAAGGACTTGGGCATTTAGTTGGATTATGTGGTTTGGATTTCGGATTTCGGATTTCGTGGAAAGTCCCGAAGTTTCCTTCCAATATCCTCCAAATTCCAGTATCTTGAGCCCACCCTCCCTTAAAGGAAACCCAATGAACACACGAAAAACCATAGCCCTCGTAGCCCACGATAACCGCAAATCCGACTTGGTCGAGTGGGTACAATTCAATTGGCAAAAATTGAAAGGTCACAAGCTTATTTGCACCGGAACTACCGGAAAGTTGGTGGCCGAAGCCTTCGCGGCCAAGACGGCCACTTCCCAAGAAATCATCCCCGAAATAGTTCGATTAAAAAGTGGACCCTTGGGGGGAGATCAGCAACTGGGGGCGATGATTTCGAATGACGAGATTGATATTATGATTTTCTTGTGGGACCCTATGGAGCCCCAGCCCCACGATGTGGACGTAAAGGCCCTGGAGCGGATTGCTGTTCTGTACAACATACCCTTTGCCTCCAACCGGGCAACTGCAGACTTTATTATATCTTCTGAGCTCTTTTTGGCCTCGTACCAACCGGTCAAGAAGGACTACAGCACATACATCCATCGGAAGATCGGCTCCTATTAAGGGCTATTCTTCCGAATCAAACAGGCTTTCGATCTCTTTTTCGGACTTTCCAGTGATCTCGGCGTTTCTTTGACAGCGTTCGGACTCGAAACAAACAGCTCTTTCTTCAGTAGCTCGTGTCCCGGAGCCGGAAGCACTGTTGAACCTAATACCCCCTCGTACCATTCATAGCCAAACCACGGAGAGCAACTGGGACAAAAGTGGTCTTTGATTTAAAGATCGTCATCTACGTCATCTTCCCATTCCTGGAAGCCTGCAGAAAAAGTCGGTGGCGATTTTTGGCCAAATACGAGTTCGTTCATCTGAAATACTATTCGGGAAGATAGAGCAAAATAATACCGCGTTTCTTCAGGCTCAGGAATCAAGGCCTCGTCCGGGTAACGAGAGTCAACAGCAAAATAGGAAATATCCCGCAGTACATGTTTGTAAGTACTCCTTGTCAGTCATAAAGCGATTCCGTGGTCTAGGGCTTCCTTCACCACACTCCCCACCCGAAAGCGATACTCAGCCAAGTCATTTTTTGACTTTACTATGATGTCTGCGTCAATTCCTTGATGAGCGAGGAGCAAACGATAGGTGCTCGAGAGTCGAGCCCGTTCTCGCAGAGAAAGCTCATCTTTTGAGATAACCAGGAGATCAAAATCGCTATTGGAACGGGCTGTACCCAGGGCCCGGGAACCAAAGAGATAGATCTCCGATCGGCCTGGAAGAGGGTCCAGAACCTCGCGAATTTTTTCAATTGCTTCTGGGTTCGCCTGTATTACTCCCACTTATATTCCATCCTACCTCATGCGATACCAAAATACTGGTAATTGCAAGAGAGAACCAGTACCTTCTCCCCAATGAAAAACATCACTTCCGAAGAACGAACTACCGCCGCTGCCCTCGGGGCCCGAATTGGCGATGCCCTTGCCATGCCCGCCCACTGGTACTACAACACCAAGGCCCTCAAGGATCAATTTAGTACCCTGGACAGCTATAAAAATCCCCCCAAACACCACCCAGACAGTATTCTCTGGCGAAGTCAGTACCCCCTGACCCAGGAGGGGTTCGATATTTTGGGCGACCAGAGGGTCTATTGGGGCCAACGCCACGTCCACTACCATCAGTTTTTACAGGCAGGACAAAATACCCTGAACATTTACCTTCTACGAAAGGTGCTGGAACAGGTAACCCGGGACCAGGGCTACGATCGGGCCACATGGATCCAGACCTACCTGGCGGTTTTGCGAAATCCCCAAGAACACCAGGACACCTATATTGAGGAATGCCATAGGGGATTTTTTGTAAATCTGGCCCGGGGAAAGACACCGGAGAAATGTGCGGTGGTGGAGAAACACATTGGTGGAATGGTGGGGGTCATTCCCCTCTACGCAGCCCTGCGCCACTTGGGAAAGGACCACTGGTTTGCCGCCGAGCAGGTCCTGGCCCACGTTGCTTTGACCCACGGGGGAGCGGAGATTAAGAAGGCCGCCACCAGCCTTCTGACCCTGGCAGCAGAGCTTTGGCAGGGAGCAGATCTGGAAGAAATCCTACAGAATCACCTCAAGAAGCAAGACCTGGCCTACCTCCAAGGACCCCTGGTGCGGATGGCCGAACAGCCACCGGACGAGGTTTTTGGTCGCCAGTTGAGCACCGCTTGTTACCTGGACCATTCCCTTCCCGGTGTTGCCTACCTGGCCCTGCGGTACCCCCAGGACCCTCGAACGGGCCTGGTAGCAAACACCATGGCCGGGGGCGACAACTGCGGCCGGGGGGCGGTGTTGGGAGCATTGTACGGGTTGGCCTACGGAATTGAAACCTTTCCCCAGGACTGGGTCGATGGGCTAGATCCAAAAAATCACGTATAGTTGTAGCCAATGGATAACCGAACCCGGCTCTTCTTTTCTCTCATCCTCGTTGTTTCGCTGGTAGTTATTGGCATCAGCGGGTATTCGATCATCGAGGGATGGTCCTTCATTGAAAGTCTGTACATGACCTTTATTACCCTTACCACGGTGGGTTTCTCCGAGGTTCGGCCCCTCTCGGATGGGGGGAGGATTTTTACCGTGTTTTTCCTGGTCCTAGGTCTGGGTACCGCGGGATTTGGTCTGAGCACGGTGGTTGGTTACGTCTTCGAAGGCAGCATGGCCCAGGCTATGAGGGAGCGAAAAATGGAACTCTTTCGACGAAAAATTACGAAACATTTTATTATCTGCGGATTTGGTGACGTGGCCCACGAGGTTGTTGCCGAGTTCCACCGTCACAAGGTGCCTTGCGTGGTCATCGACAAGAACCCCGAGTCGGCCAAACACATGCCCGACGACAGTTTTGTGTTTATTACTGGAGATGCCAGCGACGAATCGATTCTGGAAAAGGCCCGGATTTCTGAGGCCACGGGTTTGGTGGCTGCTCTTCCCGATGATGCGGGGAATTTATTCGTCGTCCTTACTGCCCGGCAGATGAACGAAAAGTTGCAGATTGTAGCCCGGGCCACGGATGAAAAGTCGGCCAAAAAAATTCTCAAAGCCGGAGCCAATAGGGTGGTTACCCCAAACCAAATTGCTGGCCGCCGAATGGCTTCTAGCGTTTTACGCCCTCAAGTAGTCAATTTCCTCGATGTAGCCGTCGAGTCGGGCAATCTTTCTATGCGCATAGAAGAGTTTCCGATTACCGAATCCTCCCCTCTGGTAGGCCGAACTTTACGGGACACGAACATCGGTCAAGTTACCGGGGCGGTTATTTTGGCAATTGTTGGCCCCGACGGCGAAACCCGCTACAACCCAGCCAATGGCATGAATTTGGCCAGTGTCGTTATTCAAGGGAAAGACGTGCTTATTGCCATGGGGAGCGAGCAACAGCTTTTGCAATTAGAAGGTGTAGTTGGTAATTCACTCCCGAAGCGAACTACTAAATAGTGGGGGCTCCCTGAGGTCCGACAATTGGGAAAGGCTATCGACCGAATCAATCACCAACTCTTTGACCGCCGGGTAGCGGTCAAAGAGTTCTTTCTGCCTTCCCTCTAAGGAAGCATTGTATTTCGCTTCTACAAGAATTCCATCGGAGGTGATGAAGTCTATCTCTATTCCATCCTCGTAGAGGTAATAAAGTTCCTTCCGATTTTGCAGTTGAAGGTAGATGTAGTTTTCAAAATAACTTCCAAAATCGCGGTCACCAATAAAGAGATGCTTCATGCCTAGATCGCCGGCGTAGAGCTTTTTGGGTACCAAGAGGGTTTCGTTCGTCTTGCAGTGTCGAGGAAGTAGGTGAATAAGAAAGGTTTCTTGGAAATATGCCAGGTATCGCCGGGACGTGTCGGGGGCGATGCCAAGAATGTTCGCCAACTTGTTAATGCTCACCTGTTTACCACTTCGCTCCATAAGCAGAAAGAAAAAATCGCGCAAAACCGAGGAGTTCTTTATCCCATAAAATTCCGTTATATCTTTCTGAATAATATCGTCGACCAGGTTCATGAGGTATTCTCGCCGGGGATCGAGGACGTTCTCCGGCATGCCCCCAACCCGAATATAGTCCCGAAAATATTCGTCGTTCAGGGCCGAATCTCGAAGTAGGGAACTCGAGGAAGCACTGGCGAAAATTTTAAGATTGTACGTGTCGTAAAGATTCTTCGGCTGATTCTGATAGTCCTTCTGGTGGGTGATTTCGTCGAAAAAAACGTAGGTCTTCTGGGCGGACGGTATTCGATGGATCTTTCGGTATTCTGCCAAGATTTCCAGGAGATTTTTGTCTCGCAGCAGGTAATCGTCAACCCTGCGTAAGCCCGTAAGAAAAATAACGTGCCGGTTCTCCAGGTTGGCCTGAAGTACCCGTTGGTATTTTTTCCGCGGAAGAACACCCGAGAGGACCAAGTCCCCTTCCCACCATGGATTGTACTGAAACAGAATATCTTTCATTGGAATTATTATACGATTGTATCGTATTTATACGAACATCACCCTCGACTCTACCAAGGAAATCGGACACCATTCGAGATACACTTGTTTCCAAGTGAGGACTAAATCCTATGTGGAGAATTATCACTCTAGCCGTGCTTTTGCTGGTTTCGTCTTGCGCAACCACCGGTCCGTCGGTTACCGATACCGAACCTCAAAACCTAGGCACCGAGGAAGTAGCCCGGGCTCTGGATATTTGGGAAGACTTTCGCCAGGATGAAAAAGAACAACTCCTGAAGCGATCTCTAGAAATCAACCCAAACCCCATAACCTACCACCTTTTGGGCCAGCTCTACCTGGGAGCCCAACGATACGAAGAGGCAAAAAATGCCTACTCTGAAGCCACAAAAAGAGATTCGTCCTTTGCCAGGGGATTTTTTGAGCTGGGTCAGCTTGGGTTATGGCATTTGCCCGACCAACCACGGGAGGAAGCCTTGGCTAACCTACGCCAGGCCTTCGCTTTGGATCCGGCGAACCCCCACTACGGCCTGTTCTTAGCCGACCAGTTACGTTGGGACGAAAACACCCTTCCCGAGGCCGTCGAGGTTTTTGAAACTTTAGCATCACCCCGGCAGGGCGATCCGATGGTCTTCATTGCCTACGCCCAATTTCTTCTCGATACGGATAATCGTTCTAAGGCCCAAGAAATCCTCAATAGAGCAAAGGTCCTCACCGACCTTTCCGGTAACCTTTACCATTCAGGAGCAATACTTTCTCCCCTGTATCGTTCAGATCGACTCGATGAAGCCGAGTTCTTCCTGAGCCGCCTCGAGTCCTCTGGTGAACAGGACTACTGGCTGTACGTGGGTGTCGGTGGTGAACTGTTCAACCAGGGGTATTTTGCCCAGGCCTATCGACTTCTGGTTCGGGCCTTAGATCTTCAAAATCCGCTTGAAGGCGAACACCAGTTTTACCTTGGCCTTGGAGAATTTTTGATCGATGGATCGACAAATCACCTAGAAACCTTCGTATCCATGGACGAAACTTCGCTCTACGCCACCGTCGCCCAGTTTGTTCTGGCCCAGTCGTCGAATAGCCCCGATACCCAAGCTCGGTACCAGGCCATGGTGCAACGAATCGAGAGTGAATGGGGACCGGTAAACGAAAAGATGGACTATGTTCCTTGGTTGGCTGCGGTTATTTCGAGTAGTGGTATCTAAAGGCAATAAATATGATGGTGCTGTTCTCGACCTTGTAAATCAATCTATGTTCGTGGTCTATTCGGCGAGACCAAAAACCTTGAAGATTCAACTTCAAGGGCTCGGGTTTTCCGATACCTTCAAAGGGACTCCGTTCAATGTCTTTCATTAACTCGTGGATTTTCTTCGGTTGCCTTTTGTCGTTTTCGAACCAGGAAAAATAGTCCTTCCATCCGGCATCGGTAAAGACTTTATTCATCGGAAAGAAGCTCTTTGCCTTGAACCTGTCCTTTTCGGTATTGTTCTATGGATACACGTAAGTGTTCGGCATTGGCTTCATTTCCTAGCAGGTAATTTGTTTCTATGAGGCTGTTATATTCATCGAGGGAGATGAGAACGAGATTCTGGTTATTCTTTCGGGTTATGATGAGAGTGTCTTGATCTAGGTAAACCTTGTCTAGATACGTCTTTAGATTTTGGCGTAAGTCGGAATAAGAAACCGCGTCCATAGTTACCACCTCGTACGTACAATTTATTGTACGTACGAGGCTTTGTCAATCTTCCTTGGGTTAATCCGCCGGATACACCAAATTCGCGTCGGTAATTTTTTCCAGGACTTCTTCCAGGTACTTCTTACTTTCCCAACGAGCCATGGGCAGATCGTGGTTGAGCCAGTTGCCACAGTCCCGGGCGGCTGCACCGGGAATATCTCCGGTAAACTCGGCGGTAAAGCGGAAGGTACGCTGAATGAGGTCCAGAATGTCGCGACTGGTCAGGTCACCACGGATGAGGACGTAATTTCCGGTTCGGCAGCCCATGGGGCCAAAGTACACGATGCGATCTTTCCATTCGGGATCGTTTCGCATGAAGGTGGCACAGATGTGCTCCATGGTGTGGAGGGCTGCAATGTCCATAACCGGCTCCCGGTTGGGCTCCTTCATACGAATGTCGAAGGTGGTGACCGTATCGCCGCCGACCTTATCCTGGCGGCTTACATAAATCCCCCGTAGAAGGGTGTTGTGGTTAATCATAAAGCTTGGAATCTTGTCCATACTGTTCTCCTTTGAACTTATTCTTTGGTTACGAGATTTCCTGCCCGGCGCACCAGGGCAAGAACAACTTTTGCGGAGTTTTCCGAGGCAATGTGCAGGTTATGGGCGAAGTCGCCGGCACCCTCGTGGTTGGCCCGGTCGGACACTGAGCGGACAATGAGGTAGTCGGTGCCCAGGACGTGGCAGGTTTGGGCTATGGCGGCACTTTCCATTTCGACCAAGAGACAGGAGGGAAAGGTTTCGCGGATTCGATTCAGTTCTGCCGGGTCGTTCACAAACTTATCACCGCTGGCGACCAGACCCTGGCGGAGCGAAAAATCACCCTGTCCTTGGGAAGCCAGGTCTACCAACCACGAGGCCGAGGCAAAAAACTGGGGCATTTTTGGTAATTGGCCTGGGGCATAACCAAAGGCAGTTACATCGGCGTCGTGGTGGACAAGGGTGGTGCCCAGAACTACATCACCTATGTCGAGGCTTGGGTCTAGGGCTCCGGCAGACCCGGTGTTCACTACCCAACGAGGCTCAAACTCACGGATGAGCAGGGTGGTGCCAATAGCGGCGTTGACCTTACCGATTCCCGATTGCAGGAGCACTACCACGGTGGTGTCGATAACGCCGGTCAAGAAGGTGGTTCCTCCCAGCTCGATGTGCTGAATTTCGGTCATTTTACCGCGGATGAGGGAAATTTCCTCATCCATCGCCCCAATTATGCCTATCATGTGGGGTTATAGTAACGAAGTTATCGGTTTGTCTCAATCCACCGGGTTGCGAAATCGACCCCGTCTACTATTGAAAAGACTCGACTGTCGGCCTTTCCAACCTTTCCCCTAAAAACCTTGTCTAGGTCTTCCAAGGCCTGTCCGATTTGGGGAAAGTCATCCTGGGCATACTCGATGTCTTTAAATTCCGCCCAGGTTCGTTGGGCAAAAAATGGTTGGGCTACCGGGGCGTGGCAGGCCTTTACTTCCTTGCCTGGCCAGTTGGCTCGGTACTCGGCCAGGTGAAAGCACGTACACGAGTCGTACCCTACCCCTAAAAGTAGTACTTGAGCACCGGCTTCGTAGAGACGGCCGAGGGGACTTTGATCGTCGAGGGGAAAGTCGAGCTTTTGATCCTGGAGGATTTCCCCCGCCCGAGGCCCATAGGCGGCAAACGAATCCCAGGGATGAACACTACGCAGTACCCCTGGAAAGGTACGAAAGAGCTCGGGGATGGTGCCCATGCCCCAGGTACGGGTTCGAGCCGGATCGAAGGTGGGCATTTCTGAGCGAATTGTCGACCACCAGGATTCGGGAACCGGCGGATTTTCCCAGTGAGCTGGATCGCACAAGTGCCCGGTGTGGGTCGGCATGACCAGGGTTCCATCGGGGCCAAGGACCTGTAACAGTCCTTCGATAATCCCCTGGGCACCCCCTACAACCCACCCGATAGATGATAAGGAAGAATGAACAACCAGTACCCCTCCGGATAGTACCCCCAGAGAACGAAGGTCGTTAGCTACTCCCTCCCGGGTAACCGGACTGAGGAGGGTAAAGTCGATTGTGTCTTTTTCGGGCATGGGTCTAGTTTCCTATTCGGTGGTCTAATTCTTGGTTCCCGAAGTATACCCAAAGACCTCGCCTATCGGTACCCCGAAGACCTCGGCAATTCGAAAGGCCAGGTCCAGGGACGGCGAATATTTGCCTGCCTCTATGGCCAATATTGTTTGTCGCGAGGCCCCGACCTTTTCGGCCAGGGCTTGTTGGGTCATTTCGTTGGCGAAAAAACGTAAGGTTCGTATGTTGTTGGTTATGGTTCCTTTGTTCGCCATACCCTAGCTCACTCGGTGTAAATAGAGTTGGACGGCTGCCTCGACCAGGCTTCCACCATGGAGAGACAGGAACATTATATTAAGCATAAGAACTGCCGACCCCTGAAAGTACAGGTATCCAAGACCGGTAACAAACCCGATGCCGGCAATGGCAAATCCTACCTGGGTCGACTTGAGTTCGATGAGCTTGTCCCGCTCGTCTTCAATAAATTCGGTAGCAATTTTCTGCTCGATTTCTTTGTCCTCAGTCGACTGGTTGGCCATTTTTGCCTTAATTGCAATCGCGGTTGAATAGAATATTCGACCTTATGTAAACTATTTTTTACATTATGTACGATTCCGCTGAAGCTCATAGATGCTGCCAAGCGCGCTCAAGCCACCTACTCTATCACACAAAAAAGGGCCATGGAAAAACGAGTCCAGGAAGCGTGGCAGGAAGTCGCTGCTCTGGTCGAGGTGTTCAAAACAATCGACCCGAAACTAAAAAGGATAGTACTCTTTGGTTCCTTAAGCCGTGGAACTCCAAGTAACCCGAACTTTGACATCGATCTAAGCTTTGAGGGGGACGAGTACTATCGCTGTGTATCGTCCAGTCTAACCAGCCCCTTCTCCGTAGACCTGGTTGACTATGGTTCGGTGGGTGCTCATATTAAGGAAGCTATTGATAGAGATGGAAAGGTTATCTACAAATGGGAGGTTCCCAGAAGGTGATACATTCAGCCGAAGACGCAAGCCTTCTATGTTCTCTTTTAGAAAAAGAGTATGGGATCATCGAACGAAACTTCGCTCTCAATGTACAAGCGGAAAACCGAATTAATCTGGGCGCGACCCACATCCTAGACTGGGCTGCTCTTGGTTATACCCTTCATACCCTCTATGTATCATTCGAGAATTACTTCCTTAGAATCAGCAAAGCCTTTGAGAATAATTTGCCTCAAGATGCCTGGCATAAAGAACTTCTTTTACGAATGGAACTAGAAATACCTGGTGTACGACCCCGACTTCTGGACCAAGACTTAGCGGGTAAGTTAGATGCCTTGCGGGGATTTCGTCATGTCTTCCTTGTCGTGTATGATAGCCCACCGGACACCAAACGAATCACCCTACTCCAAGAGACGGTACCAGATATTCTCAAGAGTTTGGCCCAGTACCATCAGGACTTCTTAAACCAAATAGCCAACCAGTTCGCCTAGGCTGTTAGTTCCCTCTGCCGAGCCAGCACTTCTGCCACATTCCCATCCATAGCCTTAAGCGCCAGTTCAACTGGGGCGGCGTACATATCGATGAGGGTACGACGGACTTTTGCTGCTACTGCTGGGTACTCGGCCTCGTCGCTGTCTGGGGCCTTCAGACTTCCGGAGCGGAGATTTTCCAGAACCTCGGTCTCTTGTTCGGTCGCTCGAGCTAAGACCCACTGTCCTTTTGTCAAATCGACCTGATCTACTAGAGCCGAGGAGAGAGTGGCAGCGGCGACCGAATCAACCTCGGAAAGGCGAGAAAGATATGCTACCCAATTTGCTTCCCACAATCGGGTATTCAGGTGAATTTCGCGATCGAAATTTTTCACCAGGGTGGCTCGTTTGTCTGCAAAAACCGGCGAGCCAAACTGAAGATGAATGCGTTTTTTGGCAATACGGATTTCGGTCATAATATTCATCATGTCCCGGTGTTTGCCCGTGTGTTGGGTGATTCCGTTGAGCTCCTGGGCCATGAGGTCGTCGAGGGGAACAAGTTCCCAGCTCATCGAAATAGGAAGTAACGGTGCAGCGGATGAGAACTCCGCCCAGTCAGCTTCGCCATGGGCCATTTTGAGCATCGAGAGAACCGCCGAATCGGTCATATCTCGTCCATCTTTGGCTCGGCCATTACGGTGGGCAATCCAGACCCACTCCTTTTTTTGGAGTAGCCGATGAATGTAGGTCGAGAGTTTATGGGCCTCAAGAAGCTTCTCGTCCATATCTTCTACTTCTCGCTTCACCATGAAGCCTTTATTCAGCCTAATGAGGTGTCCCAACCAGGAAGTTCGAAAGATATTGTCCCCGGCGGCGTTATGAGCAGTCTCGCCCAAGTTTTTAAAAAGTACGTAGTTTGCCAAGGCAGGATCTAGGAATGTACTCCGATGACTCGATAAAAAACACACTCCCTTTTCGGGATCTGCACCAGTTACCTTGTCTAGACCTCCGAAGGTCAGTCCCTGGGTGGTGTTTTCTAAGACCATATCGATGAGATACACCATGAATCGCTGGAAATCTAACCAAGAACGCAGCCCTCGCAACTTACCAAGGGCTGCGTGGTAAGCAATTGCGCTCTTAAGAACGAGTTTTCGCCGAATACCCTCGGATTTAGAGCGAGGGAGTTCAGCGTGTTGATGGGTGACTTTCCGGAGAAGAGCCAAGAAGTGGGGATCTTTGAGAACTTCCCGCCAGTACCGGGAAAAGGTATGTTTGGGGTAGGAGCCAATATCGCCTGACATATTAATTGAATGCTATACGGTTATTTGTAAAGGTACAAGACTGGTTTTGTCAGAAAAGACGGATTCAAAAACCACCCCCCTGCACACTAATTCCAAAGGTCAGGCCTATAGTGCCCCAGCTGGAGGTGTCGCCGGTAACTAGTCCAAGGGGATTTGTGAATTCTGCTCCCGGCCGACCGACCGTAAACCTTGGCGATAAGCTCAGGGTAAAAGCATCTAAAAATCCTACCGAAACCCCAGGAGTAATAATTGCCGAAAAGTCGGTGAGGTTTGCCAAGACCGCCAGGTTCAAAGAAACCCTGCTGCCCCCAATTTCCGATAGTCCAAGAACCAGGCCCGCGTAGTGGCGTCCAAAGTTGGTAACATCCCCTACTCCCAAAGCTGGCGGAGTAACCGCCCCTTCGGCCTGAGGATCTTCGGGAGCAAGACCGTTGGTCCCAGGATTTAAAAGAAGCCCATAGGCCGCAGGCAATACCCGGGTACTTGGATATCCCCCAATAGTAGAACCGTAGCCAATTCCATTGTAAAAATACTGCCCCAGGGCCAAGAAACTACCACCCTCTTCGAAGGTCTTGAGGTATCGGGCTCCAAAGGTTCCCGAAAAGTACGGTGTGGTGGTGTCCTCGTAGGTATCCAGGACTAAGTCCGGACCACCTTCGGCCTCGGTCGCCGACTGGTCTGCCGAGGGTCGAACAAAGATGCGGTCGGCACCGTAGGAGAGAACTGCCTCCCCAAAAAAATCTACTTTCCCCAGGGTAAACCGGGTAGTGGTAATAAGTCGAGGAGCTAAAGTCCGCTGGTAGTAGGCACCAATTCCCAGGTCCATATTGCCCAGGAGTAGATCGACCCGAGGTGCCACCGCTACATCCAAGGGTTGGGCACCGGTGTTGACGATGGTGTACAAGGTAAGGGCGTTACCTATACCGAAGGGGTACTCGGTTTTTAGGCTGATTGGGCCTTCACGATCGGCAGTGGGGTCTTCGGCGTTAACCCCGGTGAGGTTGAGAACATCGGCAGGGCTCCAAAAGTAGCCTACCCCCCAAGTGATTGTATGCTTTCCAAACCGAAACAAGAGTTGGTCCTTCCAGGAAAAGTCGGTAAAGGCCTCGTAGATTGCCAGGTTGAGAGCGGGGACTGTGCCGGCAGTGGGATTCGTTGCTACCACTTGAGCTTGTTGAGCCTGTCCGAATGTAGACGGGGGTATAGCGATGGGATCACCATTTGCATCTGTTCCGACTATACCTCCATTGCCATCATCTTCCCAGGTTACGCCCGGTGGCGGATTCGCCAAAAGATTCTCTTGAGTGAGCTCTACACCCGCACCCCCCCCGGCCCCCGCCCCAGCCCCTGTACTAATCCGCAGCTTTATAAAAGCACGAAAGTCCTTGTCCGGACGGGCATCGAAGGTAAGGTCAGCACCTAGGTCGGGGGTAAGGGATTGGGAATCTGGAAGCCAGGGTCGAAAGTCAGGGGTATAGGGGTTGTTCCAGTTCCAGTCTGAGTTGACACTGCCAGAGAATCGGCCCCCGAGACGAACGCCTTCGAAGGTATCCAGGTCCAGGGGCGAGGTGGAGGAGGACGGAGATTCAGTCCCAGGTACAGGAACAACGGCCGGATCTTCCTGTAAATCGAACATGTCGTCGCTGGAAAAAAGTTCGTCAAAAGACTGATCGGTCTCTTCATCCGAAACAGACTCAACGGGTGTCCCCTCAGGGGATTCGATCATGAGGACATCGGAGAAGAGGTCGGCAAAAGGGTCGTCAATCGGAGCTTCGGTGTCTTCTTGGGCCGGCAGGGAGGCCGAGAGAAAAATCAACCCAAGAAAGAGAAAAAACCACCGGAGCCGGGGTAAGGTCATTAGTTACTGACCCGCTCCAGGTACTGCCGGGTAAACACCACGTCGGGAATCGCATCGATAGATGGATTTGCCACAGTCAACTGGGTTCGTTGCCCAGTGTTCACCTCGTCAACGATAAGCACCTGGGTTGGCAGGTACCGATCGCCAAAGGCTACGTACCGGGGCAGGAGAATGGTACGCAAAAGCCGCCCGTTAACCGAGTAGTTTTCTTCTTTTAGTACCAGGTTGATGTCTTTACGGACCCACAGTTTAACTCGATCGTAGCTGACATCCGACCTGTTAGCTGCCAGATCCATAAGGTAGACAGGAAAAGCCCCCAACTGACCTTCGGTCATCGACTCGACGGTGTAGTCGTCGGTATACGAACTTCGGTTGAGGTCATTATTCTGGGCGTCGGAGTTCTGAATATCGTCCCGAAGGCTCGAGCGTTCGAACCGGCGGCTTTCGGGGTCATAGAACCAGACGGTGTCGTCGATCTGCAAATACCCTTGGCCCCGTTGAACCTGGGGTTGGAGGATGAGAATAACAAACTGGTCGTTTCGGTCCCGGCGGAAGAGCCGGGCCTGGGTTACCGACTGGTCTTCTCCCGGGCGGTCGGAGACGATTGTGTAGACCGCAGAGAAATCCCTATCTTCGAAATTCGATAACCGATCTACCTCGGTAAGAATTGCCTGACCTCGGTCGGTAGAGGTCTGGGAGACTAAGGGGAAAATCACCCCAAATCCAAGCAAAAATACCAGTAATAAGTTTCTGAAATGTACCACACAAAGCTCCTTGTAAAGTGGGGACCTCGGGGTCTTAGGCCCGAAGAGCGTCGACCGGCGAAAGGTAGGCCGCCTTGCGGGAGGGCACGTAGGCCGCCGCCAGGGTAAGACCAATGACTACACTAAAGTTAAGCAGGACCTGCCAGGGAGACAAGAGAAAGGTCAGATAGCCGTTCTTTAGGAGGATATAAATGGCTGAATCCAGTCCCAAATTGATTAATCCCAAAATGAACATCGTTATTCCAGCCAGAGCAAGCCCCAATAACGCCCCACCCAGGGCCAAAAAGAAGGCCTCAAGCAGAAAAAGGACCATAACGTCGTGGCGCTGCATGCCCAGGGCCCGTACGGTTCCAATTTCCTTGACCCGTTCGATCATAATCATCCGGAAGGTATTGGTAATACCAACCATGATAATGAAGAACAGCACCAAGAGGATAATCAGGCTAGCGTTGTTCAAGAGGTCCACAATTTGTTGAACCTGTTCCAGTACATCGTTGAGGGTGTAAAGCCGATAGCGAACCCCCTCCCAATTATCTTCTTCGGCGGCTCGGAAAAGGGCCTCTACCTGATTTTGACCTTCTTCCCCTTGATTTCGAGGAAAGACCTGGACCCGGTTTTCGAGGGTCTGATAGTAGGGCTCGAAGTAGGTATCGATTTGGCTAATGGAGTCCACAAAGATTCCCAGGGTCTGATATTCGCCGGGTTGTAAGCCGATGAGTTGGTTGACATAGGCCAGATCGGCGTAGCCCGATAGAGAACCAAAGAGTCCCGGGTCGTAGCTAATGGCAACTAAACGGAAGTCCCCAATATTCTGCTGGCCGTTGACCGTGCGCATTCGTAGGGTAAGGGTGTCCCCTACCTGAGCACGAAGGCGGTCGGCTATTCCTTTACTGAGGATGAGGCCCTGACGTTGGCCCAGTTCATTCTCGGTGGTCAGTTCGTCAAACGATCCTTCTACGAGGTTAAGTCGTTCCCGCAGGAACTCTTCTCGGGTCCAGTCGGCGCCGACGATGTTCTGGCGGATGGTGTTTCCTTGAAAAACTATTTCTGCATCGAAGTTAGACCGGCGGCTAATAAAGCGGGTAGGAATCTGCTGCTCTTCGAGGGTATGGGTCAAGACGTCATCGTCCCGAATAACCCTCACCTCCCGGGTTCCAGTTTTTTCGACCCCTTCTACGAAGATGTGACCAGCCAGAAGCTGGGAGAAGTTTTCACCGACGTTATCGACGAAGCTTCCGGCAAATCCGTTAATGAGGGTTACGACCATAATTCCAAAGGCGATAGCCCCACCGAGCATGAAGGTACGACGGCGCTGGCGGCTAAGGTTCCGTAGGGCTATGAGTATATATTGCATGGTTAGGTTACTCCGATTGCATTGCCCGGACCGGAGCAATTTTTACCGCTACGCTCACGGGGTAAAGGTGGGCAAGAATACCTATTCCACTGACAATAATCAGGGAATAGACCAACGAGATAGTAGATATGACCGGACGAAGGACCGGCCCAGCAAAAAGCACCTGAAGGAAGGTGTTGGTTGCGGGTATTCCAATGAGGTTCATTATCCAGGTAATCAAAATACCCAGGAGCATGCCGATTATTCCAAAGAGTGTGGTAATGACCAGGGTTTCCCATAAAAAGAGACTCCGAATTGTCCCTTGCTGGGCTCCGAGGGCTCGCATGGTACCAATTTCAGCCGTCCGCTCGATGACCGATATGACCATAGTGTTCATCATAATAAGGATAGCCACGACCCCGATAACGATAATTGCAATATTAAAAACCGTACGAATAACGTCGGCGGTTTGGGCAAAGGGACCGGCCGCCTTTTCCCAGTTGCCCGCAACAACATCCAGGTTTGCCTCTTCAAAGGTTCTGTTCAGCCGAGCAATAACCGAATCTGCCCGGTCGCCATCTTCCAGGCGCAGAAGTATGTAGTGCCACGAGCCGGCGCTGGGATCGAGGGTTTCTAAAATGACCGGGGCAAGGGGTTCGGAGGTTGCGGGGTCATCGGTGGGTTCCGCGGCCGCCTGTTCATCGGCAAAATCGCCCAAACCAAAGGGGTCGTCAAAGTCCATGGTAGTAGGTGCAGAATCAAAGAGCGAGTCGGCAGAGTCGAACAGGCTATCGGCGAAGAGGTTTGTTTCGGCAAAGCCCTCCAACAGGGCTGTTTCTTCATCTCGAAGGGCAACCGACCCTTGCACGCTCACGTTGAGATTCAGCAGGGCTCGGAGGCTCTGGGCATCGATAAAGGTTATGAGGTCCGAACCTACCCCTTGGGCCTCGTTGGCCTGTTCGTAGATTCCGACCACTGGCAGCACGCGAATTCGGGGCAATCCTTGGTTGAATCCTCCCAAAACCCGAAGGGAGTCGCCTACCGAAAGGAAGGAAAGGAGTTCTTCCTGGGTCGGTTCGAGCTCTTCGCCGGCGTCTAACTCACCGGCAGGGGTCGAGGCCTCGGCGGTCGCTACTTCTTGGGTCGACGACGGGTCCAGGGCTTTCGACTCTTCTATAGAGCCTAAATAGTCGTCATAGAGTTCTTTAAGGCGCTCGATGGACAACATGACCCCCAATTGCCCAGGGGCAAGATACGTTCCTTCGATGAGTCGGATATTCGAGAATACCTGGGCGTAGGTTTCGGGTTCGATTCCAAAAAGAAGGGTAAAGGTACTATTTTCCAACTCTTGCCCCGCATCGGGGTCGGTGGATTCATCGGCTTCCCGGCGGAGTAAACCAAAACCTGTTAGCTGGGGGGTCAGGGTTGCTACCTCGGGCTGGGAGGCGGCTAACTCGTAGACCTGGGAAAACTCGGGAATTGTGGGTGTAGGATCAATGCCCCCCACGGTTTGAACCCCAAAAAGCGATACGGTTCCTTCACTAGTTCCACTAATCATAATGTGACCGGTGTAGTTGTCGATAAACGAACGTTGAATTCCTAGGGCAGCAGTATCCATGAGGGCGTTTCCGATGAGTAGGACCGCAACCCCAAGGGCGATGATTGTACCTATGATGAGGGTTTTACCCTTGTGCTCGGCCAGATTTCGAAGGGCCATCCGCAAGAGAAGTGGCATAAAGTCTCCTTTGCTCCGGGATCGCACTACCGGGTGGTAGTCCGTTCCTTTCGGAAGTTCTCGGTGACTAACCCGTCTTTTAGCCGAATTACGTGGTCGGCGATCGAGACAATACTGGAGTCGTGGGTAGAGAAAATAAAGGTAGTTTCAAGTTCGCTGTTAATTTTCTTCATGAGTCCGATAATGTCCTCTCCAGTCTTACTGTCGAGGTTGGCGGTTGGTTCGTCGGCCAAAACAATTTGGGGCCGAACAGCCAAGGCCCGGGCGATAGCGACCCGTTGTCGTTGTCCACCCGAAAGTTCATTGGGACGGTGTTTTCGCCAGTTGCTCAGGCCTACTTCCTCGATGAGGTGATCTATGTATTCCCGAGCCTGGGCATGCTCACTCTTGGTGGGTCGTTTTCGTCCCAACAGGAGGGGGAACTCGATGTTCTCATAGACGTTCAATACCGGTACAAGGTTGAAGGATTGAAAGATGAACCCGATAACCTGGTGACGAAGTTCGGTAATTTCCCGGTCTTTAAGTCCGCTGGTTTGTTGCCCGTTTATTACTACCGTCCCCTCGGTAGGAACGTCGATACAGCCAATAAGGTTCAGAATGGTAGACTTTCCCGAACCCGAGGGCCCGGCGATCGAAATAAAATCACCCTTCTCTATAGAAAAACTGACTCCCTTTACCGCGTGGACTTCGGTCTTTCCCAAGGGGTAGGTTTTTTTTACATCTGTAACTTCAACAATTGCCATAGTTCCTCCGGCGGCCCTGTTCTGGTGGGTGTAATATACCTAGAACCTTGAGTGGGGGCAACGATTGACAGTAGGAGTTAATGATTCCATAATTTAGTGTGGACCCAATAAACCACGCCCTAGAAAAAGAACTCAACTTTCGCAAGGCTTTGGTTACCTTAACCAACGAGCTCTTGTCTGCCAACCTCGACAAAACCTTCTACCAAACCGCCTTGGAAAGGACGGTCGAACTTGTACCCGGCGCCGAAGGGGGCTCGGTTATTATTCGTCATGACGATGGTTTGTACCACTACGAAGCGGCGGTCCAATTTGATTTCAAGGTTCTCAAAAAGGTTACCTTAACCGATACGGAAATGGGTGAGCGATCTCACTTTTCTCGTATAGAAAAAATCCAAATCCAGGACTACGAAACCCGTCTGAGCCCGGAAAAAATTTCCCTCTTTTCCCGGGCGGGTAAACTAAACAAAATTCGGGCAACTCTTTCGGTTCCCCTAGGGGTGAATGATAAAACCATGGGTTTTATGAACCTGGACAATTTCGACCATACCGAGGCCTTTACGACCGACGATATCGAGACCGCCGAGGCAATTGCTGCCCAAATTTCCCTGGCCCTGTGGCGGTTGGTGCTTGAGAAGACTTTGACCGAGGAGCGAGCACGCTTTGAGTTTATGGCCCATCACGACCCCCTTACCAGCCTGCCAAATCGCCGCCTTTTTCTGGACTCACTACGGCAAGCGATGGCTCTAAGCCAGCGGGCAGACTGGCTACTGGGGGTGCTCTACGTCGACCTTAATAAGTTTAAGCAGATAAACGATACCTACGGCCACGAAGCCGGGGACTTTGTCTTGCGCGAAACAGCGATTCGTCTACGGGCCTCGGTGCGGGAAGCGGATATGGCTGCCCGATTAGGGGGTGACGAGTTTGGAGTTCTCCTTTACACCCTTTCGGACGAGCAAGACCTTGTAAGAGTAAGAGATAAAATCAGCAAGAACCTAAAGAAACCCATGTACTTCCAGGATGAGGTTTTCCACGTTCAAGGTGCTATCGGTTGGGCAATCTTCCCAACCCAAGCCACCGATGAGAATGACCTCCTGCGAATTGCCGACCGGTCGATGTACGACCATAAGGTATCAGACCCCAAATAGCTCCCCCACGAAAGTTACCTGCTTCATTTGATGGTACTGCTGTCCACCCTCATGATTATTGTAGGGGTATACCTCGATCTTTTTTGACCCTGCCCAATTATTATACGCCCCGTACACCGTCGATGGGGGACAGATTGTGTCCATTAGGGCTACAGAAAAGAGCGAAGGCAAGGAGCACTTTCCGGCCATATTTACCCCATCGAGATAGGAAAAAGTTCGCATGACCGCAGAAATCTTATCCCGATGAATCTTGAGAAATCGAACAATTTCGTTGTAGGGGTCGGTATCGACAAGTCCGATAGCCCGGGGAATATCGCAGAGAAATGGCACTTCGGGCATGGCCGCTTTTAGGGTATAGGCCGGGCGTTCCCATCCCTGGGCCACTGAAGGACCATCGAAGTTACCCGGAATGGCCAGCGCACCAGCGGCCAAAGTAAGCCCTCCGCCCTGACTTACCCCGGTTAAAATCAGAGCCTGGGGATTAGCCCAAGGCGCCAGGGCCGCAGCTTCTACCGCCCGGGCCCCGTCGACGAATAATCGGGTATAGTACGAGGTTTCGGGGCTTAGGACCCCTCGGGTCATAAAACCGGGTATTTGGGGTCCGTCGGAGTTTTCCGGCCGTTGGCCCCCGTCGGGGGTATCGCCGGTCCGCCAGGTAGACCCTTGTCCCCGGGTATCCATTACAAAAGTAGCGTAACCCGCACTGGGCCAGAACAGCCAATCGGCCGGCAGGCCCCGGCCACCGCCGTACCCTAGGTATTGGACAATTACCGGAAACGATGTGGAGGGTTCGCCCAAAGGGAGTCCTTCGTCATCACATTCGATAGGAACCAGGTACCATCCCCGGACCCGTTGGCCCCCGAAGCCCGAAAACTGCACATCGTAGGTTGTTAAACGGCGGAGACCAGTGGCAACGGGGGTAAACAAGGCGCCCAGATCCCAATCCCTGGCGGACGCCAAGGTTCGGCCCCAAAATTCTGTAAAGTCGTGGGGTTCTTTTACCTGAGACCGATAAGATTCAAGTTCTGCACCCTCCAAATCAAAATATGCCATGTACTACTCCTGACAGGTACCGCGACCTTTGTCTAATTGAAAATTCCAAAACGAGAGAAAGGAAAGACCCTGAGCCCTGTCCAGCCGACCAAGGACGATGAACTTACACTCCGGGGACTGAGGTTTGTAGTAAATAGAATAGACTGGGGATCCGAGGGGTCCAAGGGCTCATCCCGATAGTCTCCGTGGCGAGCATCCAGAGAGTTTAGACGATTATCGCCCATAAAGAAGTACTGGTCGGCGGCCAAAGGTTCGGTTTCGCTCGGGAAGGGCGGAAATCCCCGGAGGTTGTAATACCGCAGGTAGGTATACAGCTCGTTTATTTGGGTAATAATCGCTCGCCGATCAACTTCAACACCGCTGGAACCTAGTCCAAGATTCTCAAAGGTAGAAAGGAGCAATTGGGCAAGATTCTTCTTAACTAAGAGATTAAGAATGGAAGCCTGTTGGTAGAACCGCGAATCGCCGGGGTAAGCATTGCTACTGGTGAGAAAGGCACGAAATTCGGAGCGTAATTCTTGGTCCAGGGCCAGGGCCAGGGCAAGAACTTGGTCGTTGGTATAGGTTTCCAGGGTCTGAAAGGAAGAGACCTGAGTACCGTAGGTCCGAGCCTCGGCCAAGAATGATTCTTGAATTGTTCGGGGATTCAAGCGATTCGATGCGGTATCAATTTCTTGACCTATCCTGTCGACCTCAGCTGCCAATTGGGCAAAATATTGGACATAGGACAGCTCTTGGGTCCTCGGATCGCCGAGGGCATCGATTCGATCCAGAAAAGTTCGTCCCCGTTCATCGATAGGAAACTCCCGTACCAGGGGCAGAATGTCTGGCGGAAGATCGAAAAGGTCGGGAAATTGATCGGGATTGTACTTTTCCAGAGGTTCAAATTGCCCCCCGGGGATCTTGTGGTAAATAACTTGGTTTACCATCTCGAGGGTTTCTCCCGGTACTCCAATAATTCGCTTCACTAGGGGGTCGGCCTTAATTTCTCCCGACTCATCGTATTTGTCTAGAAGCACTCCAGTGAAGGTGAGCATATAGACTACGTCGGACATGAGCTTTCGGGCTTCGGCGGCGGGACTTTGGTCGTAACGGGGGTTTCGGACGACCAAGATATCGCCCCGATCTGGCTGCCGGAGCCGAGGAAGACCAAAATTCGTAACCGGCAATTTGGGACCTTCGGTGATTTTAATGACAAAGGGCCTATCGTTGACCAGTAGGGTCGGAACCATTGATTCGGTCGGCACTACGTAGAGCTGAAAAATAAAGATATTAATGAGCACTACCATGATGGCTGCATCGAGTAGGGCATCGACCCAAGAAAAAACCCGAATTCCGAAGCGGGTCGCCCGATTCTCGAAACCCTTCACGAATTCTTCTTCGGACTTAACTCCAAGGATTTCCCGGCCTTTTTTTGAACTCATGGTACCTTTGACGATGAAGACCCCAAGAATAAAGGCGTAGAGTTGTATTGAAATAAAGGTAAACCGAAATCCCCCGAGCCCATCGCCCAGACCAATGGCGATGCTTCCATGGAGAGCGTAGTAGAACACGATAATGAGGCTAAAGACCGAATTAAGAAAGAGGGTAACACCGGTCAAGAGCCCAAGTACGACTAGCCAGGGAACCACCAGCCCCACTAAGACGAGGCCAAAGGATGGTAGAGTAAGAAGTCCCGCTCCTCCAATATTGACCAAGAAGAGCACGAGGGTGTTCAGGGTCAAGGCAGCGAGTCCAAGGAGTAGGCCTTTTTTTCCGGGCTCGCCCCAGGCCCTTTTCACCAAATTGATCATTGGTATACTCTACACATAGGAGGATGAATGATCAATCTACGCCTTATTACTCTTGGTCTTTTATTGAGTGCAGTTTTTGGTTCGGTCTTGGTGGCAGGTTCCCCAGAAGACTACGTGAACCAGGTAAGCGTAGAGTTTAGTCCTCAGAAGATTGACGGCTACGTCGCCTATCGGGCCAGGGCAGTCTACGAATCGAATATTAGCACCGCAACCCTCATGGATCGGCTGGCCCAGGGGAATCTACAGCGAAACCCTGACCATCCACGCATGATGGAGGTCCGGGTCTTAGATTCGTGGGATGGGGGCTTTCGAGTCTATCAAAAGTACGGAGTCAAGATTATTTTCTTTACTGACAGCACCGAAATGATTTTAGACTTTGACACCCAGTGGCAGGGTTCCACGGGGGTTTTCGCCTGGCATATTACCGAAAGTCCCGACGGAAAGATGGTCGATAGCCGGGGAAGCTGGACTATTCGACCATCCTCGGGCTCGAATATTCACCAAGGACCCAGTATCCTAGAATACGAGGTTACAACTATTTTTAATCGGACCGACTACGTTTTCGAGCAGTTGGTGGAGACCTTCGGTCGCGGTGAGCTCGTAAACACCCTCAAGTACATTTCCCGGAGCCTCCTTTAATTTCTGGGCGCCTCTAAAATCTGGTTGTCTGGCACTATTGGTCATTGCACCGCAAGGACTTAAGAGCGCGGGCTGATTAAGAATAGGGGTTTTTAGAGGTACCCATTTCCCGAGGACCACAAATCAAAGATCTTGGTTGCATTTCCCAGAAGGGCTTGACGGGACTTTCCCTTTGACCATTCTTTTTCTAGAAGTTGGTCCACCGGCGTTTTGAGGGCGCTGGTCCAGGGAGATTGAGCCTCCACGAACTTTGTCTCCAAGGGCTGTCCGGGCAAAATGACTTTTCCAAAGGCCGACCACCGACCAAGAATACCGGGTGTGTCGAGGTACACCATAAAAGCCGGTGCCCTTACGGTAATTTTTGCCGTACAGCCCGACCTCTCGTCACTAAGCTCCCACGCGAGGTGGGGGTCGACAATGCGCGCATGTTTTGAGGCACAAAAAAACCGGTATCCCTGGCTAATAATTTCGCCCGGTGCACCGGTTACCTGGCAATGGACGAACCAATCGCGGCCGTCGATGTTGAGCTCGTCGGGATCGTAGGTCGCTAGTTCCAAAGCCATTTTAGAACCCCAGGACTTGGTTTCGTCCAAGAGTACCCGTTCTTCTCCCGTGAAAGAAATGATCCTCAATAGAATCCTCAACTTCTGGGATTTTCCCATATCGTTGAGAAATACTGCCTTCACAGGGCTGGAGTAAACGGGAGGTCGCCCAGGTACAACCTGGGGCATTCGATGAATAAGGGCAACCCGAAGAGGCTGGAAAAAGTCTTGGGCGCTGTAGTGGGTCAACTTCCACTTGTCTGGGTACTCCAGGGAACTCCAACTGGCGACCGGCCAGAGGTCGTTGAGTTGCCAGTAGAGGGCCCCCATCGATCGGGGTGCCTGGCTCCTCCAGAAGTCCACGGCAGTTTCAAAGGCCCGGGACTGAAGAACCTGGCTTAAATACAGGGTCTGCTCGAGGGATCTGGGCATTCGGTAGTAGCGGACGAGGTTTTCCAGAATTATGGTGTTTCCTCGGGGATTTTTTTGATGGAAATCGACGGTTGGAGAAGTAAGATTCCAATCTTCTGGAGCCGCACCGTACCGGGGTGGAGGGGCAGCCTCGGATTCGTGGTAGTTACCCGTACTGGGCATAGCCCGGGAAATCCCTTCGGCGGTAGGAAAGCTCTGGAAGCCAAATTCGCTACAGAACCGGGGAATAATATCGAGGTAGCCATCGAGGGGCTTGCCCTCGTGCCAAACCGCCCAGTAGTGCATGTCACCTTTTGAGTCGTCGTGCCAACCGTCGCTGTAGTCCCCACTTCCACCCGAAGGGGAGCTAGGCCAGAATACCCGGGTAGGATCGAGGTTCCGCACGATTCTTCCGACGGTTCCCTCGTAGAGCCGGTCGTAGTCAACCAGATACTGGTCCCGATGCTCCAACGTCTCGGGATACCAGGTAAGGGCGCCGAGATTTTCATTGTTGCCACACCAGAGGGCCAGGGAGGGGTGAGATCCCAACCGTCGAACCTGATACTCGACTTCGGTCGCCACCTGGTTCAAAAAAGGTTCTTCGGCCGAGTAGGTGCCGCAGGAGAACATAAAGTCCTGCCATACCAAAATTCCTAGCCGGTCGCAAACCTCGTAGAAAAGATCTGACTCGTATTGCCCCCCACCCCAGACCCGAATCATGTTCATGTGGGCGTCCCGGGCACTGGTTAGTAGGCTGGTTGTACGTTCGGGGCTTTGAAAGGAAGGAAAGGCGTCGGAAGGAATCCAGTTGGCGCCCTTGGCAAAAAATTCTTGCCCATTCACTAGAAAAGTAAACGAGCGCCCATATTGGTCGTCTTCAGTTTTTAGTTGTAGGTCTCGAAATCCGAGGGTCCATTGGGGTTCAAAGCCCAGGTGATGTTCGTGGGAACCCGAGCCTTCGAGACTCAGGCGGAGCTCGTAGAGTACTTGTTCTCCAAGCCCGTTTGGCCACCACAGTTCGGGCTTTTCTACCCCGAGTTCCAGGGCACAGGTAGTAAGGCTTTCGTTGGCAGGAATTTCCACCGAAAAGGTTTTCTGGGCCACTGGATTCTCGTTGGCCGACCCACTTGGTGCAAACAACCCAAGGGTAAAGTCCTGAAAACGGGGCGAGGAGAGCCAGGATTGAATCTGGATGGTTAGTTGGACCATCCAGGGTCGAGAAGGGTCGCCGGGTGGTAGTACGAGGGTCTGGGGCGAGGTAGCCCGCCAGCCCTCGTAGCTGGAGATCTGGACCGGCTGGTAAATGCCCGAGGTCATGAGACAGGGTCCCCAGTCCCAACCGCCGTGGCATTGGGGCTTGCGGATCATGTTCCGGTGCAGGGACTGGATAGGGAATATACTGTGGGGATAGGGACGGAGCCCTCGGCGGGCTCGGCGGGCCGCTTCATTCTCGGGGCTCAGAAGGATAACTTCGAGGCTATTTTCGCCCTCGTGGACGTATAGAGTAATTTCGAATTCCCAGGGATGAAAGGCTGATTCGGTTGTGCCAACCTCAATACCGTTGACAAAAACTCGAGCCAAGGTATCGATCTGGGGAAAACGAATCCATAATCTTCGGTTGGCGGCTTTAGGCAATGTGGGCGTTTGACAAAAAAATATTCCTTGGCAAAACCAATCTTCGGAGCCGAGCCACTGGGCTTGCATTTCTTGATCCCCTACAAAGGGATGGGCGAGAGTACCCTCTGCTACCAGGAGGGCGGCAATATCAAAGGTTGCCTGAGCGTTTAGCTCAAGGTGTTTGTTTGGGTTTGTAATGTTCCATTGGTCAATTAGTAGATTCATGGAAGAATGTCCCTTCTTGTCCTGTTAGTTTATTGGTGTTTCCAACAAACTTTACCATGGTAGTAGATTTTTGAAAAGCTGGTTCCCGAGGCTTGGTACCCTGGGGTATAGTAGATTATGGCCCAGACCCTGTTATGGTACGACTTAGAAACCTTTGGCACCAACCCCCTCGGTGATAGAATCGCCCAGTTTGCCGCTATTCGAACCACCGATGCCTTTGAGCCCTTGGGTGATCCTCTGCTCCTTTATAATACCATTACCCCCGATTATCTACCCGATCCCCGAGCAGTAATGGTTACCGGCATTACTCCCCAAATTACCAAAGAGCTAGGAATGTCCGAGTACGAGTTTATAACCGAAATTCGAAAACCCATGACCGTACCGGGAACCACGGTAGTTGGCTATAACTCTATTGCCTTTGACGACGAGTTCATTCGGGCCGCCCTCTACCGGAACTTCTACGATCCTTACGAGCGAGAATGGCAGGGGGGAAACAGTCGATGGGATATTCTCAATCTCGCTCGGGCTGCCCATGACCTACGTCCCGAGGGAATCAATTGGCCAACCGACGAAGGGGGAAAACCCAGCTTTCGTCTGGAGTTATTGACCCAAGCGAATAACCTAGGCCACGACAACGCCCATGATGCCCTTAGCGACGTACGGGCAACTATTGCTCTGGCTAAGCTCATCCACGACAAGCAGCCAAAACTTTTTCGGTTCTATTTTTCCCATCGAAAAAAGGAAGAACAACGCAAACTGGTCGATTTTCGCTCGGGTAAGCCACTTTTACACACCGCTGGATCGTACTCGAACCAATACGGCGCTTCGACCCTCATTGCCCCCCTGGCCTTTGATCAAACGATTCGCAACAATCTCATCGCCCTGGACCTGGGCTACGACCCCTCCCCGCTCTTGGACCTAGACGCGGTAGAAATTCGCCGCCGGGTTTTTTCGCGAAAAGAAGAACTGAGCGCCGAAGAGGAACTCTTTGGAGGTTTTGGTTTAGAAAAGGTTCCTCAAGGGATTAATCAGGGTGATTTTGGGGGCCGAATTCCAATTCTGACCCTGGGTCTTAACCGTTGTCCTTTTCTGGCTCCCCTCGATACCCTAACCCCCGAGGCAGCAACCCGATTGCACATCGATACAAGTAAGGCTTTGGAGCGAGCGAAGGTTCTTCAAAAGCACCCCCAGCTTATTCAAAAAATTACATCGATCTTTGCTCCCGACGAGGGTTCAAAACCAGCCCCAATAAAAGACCCAGACTTTCAAATCTACTCGGGGGGATTTTTTCGGGACGAGGACAAGGAAGGGTTCAAGTCGATTCACCACGATATTCGGGCCTTGGGACCGGAACAAGCCCGTCCAAGCCTCTACGCTCTTGGGTTTATTGATCCTCGAATACCCCAGATGCTACGACGCTTTTTTGCCCGGAACTTTCCAGAAACCCTCAGTACAGGGGAAGTAGAACGTTGGAAGAGCTTCTGTGCGGGGCGAATCTTGTCTCCTCCGGTGTCCGAGGTTACGGATTTAGCAAGTTTCTCTAAAATCGTACTACAAAAAATGGAAAGCCCCGAAACTCCGGCTCGGTCAAAGGTCATTTTAAAGGCCCTTATGGACTACAAAAAGGAGCTGGAAGAAACTATCCTAGCCTACAGGCCCGAAGGTATACCCCAACGGGAACTTTGAGGTATAAACCACAGCTGCTTTCGGGTCGCACTAGAACGGTGGACAAAGGAATGAATCTTCCGTAAGACCTTGTCGGTCTCGTTTCCCGTACGGTATCGAACCCAGGGAATTTGAGATTTCTTGGGAAACTGCCCTTGCTCGACCTCGGATAAAAATGTCCCCAGGTCTTTTCGGAGCCTGCGGAGCATACCCATCTTTCCGAATCCGCCCCTTTCGAGCATTACACTATTAAGCCACTGTTCGAACTGGCCCCGCTGGGGAATCGCCAAAATGGGTTTACCGAGGTAGAGAGCTTCGCTGATCGTTTGATGCCCCCCCCCGGCTATTATTGCCTTACACCGTCCGAGGGCCTGGGCGTAATTCATGGCTGGATTAGGAAAAAGATGGTAGTTTTCGATTTTCAACTGCTCCAGGGCCCGGACTATACCTCGTCGATACCCAGGTTTTACGTAGACTACCAGGCTGCCGTCGTTTCCTCGGGGTGCCTGCTGAATCTCCTGGCGGATCATAGGGCCAGTGTCGCCATCAAAAAAGCTCACAAGTATTCGCTTGTCGTAGGGACCCATCATGAGTCCAGCAATCCACTTGGTCGCCAGGGCCTGGAGCGAAATAGAGCCGCTTCGACTAACAATTCCCGGATGATTGATCTGGAGGGTTGGTATTCCAGCCCCCATCGCCGCCCAGGCGCTAAAGGGTTCGAAGTCGCTAATGAGAACATCGATATGATCTTTTATGAGCTGAGCACGGACTCTTTGGAGAAGGGTACGAAGTTTTGTAAGGGTTGGAAGGTTTTCGGTAATTGTCCGAACGTAGGTAATTTGATCACCCCTTTTTGCCAAATGTAGGTGGGGCAGGGTTCGTAGGGGAATAGTGCCATCAGCCAGTTGGGGAAGCTTCTGGAGCAGAAATCCATGAATCGTAGGTGGGGCGTAGACTACCAAGGAGTAGTTCTGGGCCAGGAGGGGAACCAGGGTAACCAAACGGGACGCGTGTCCCATGCCTTCGCCGTTGGCGGCAATTCCCAGGGTTTTCATGGACCCTGATTTTGACAAATTATCATGAGGAATTCATGAAAATTCGATCAGGAATGAATGAAAATCCCTTGGTACGGCTACCAAAAGAATTTTCTTCGGGAGATAATAGTCCCATGAGCATTAACGTCACGAACATTATTGTGGAAGCGCGCCAGAAAGCCCTTGAAGATACCAAGAATATTCCAATTCCTCCGGTGGTAGAAAAGGTAGATTGGCCGGTGAGTTGTACCGTTGGCCCCGGACTCGAAGGGGCTATTTCTGCCGAAACAAAGGTCGGCTACGTAAACGGCCAGAAAGGCTGGTTGGTGTATCGGGGATATAATATTTTTGACCTCTGTGCCCACTCCAACTTTGAGGAGGTCTCTTTTCTGTTGCTGCACGGGCGATTACCCAATGCGGTTGAGTTAAAAGACTTTCAGGCTACCCTGAGATCGGATCTGAAGATCAACCAATCTTTGCGTCTTCTTATGAGTTTCGATGCGGAACACTTGAGTCCTATGGCGGCCTTGAGGCTGGGAATTAACCTCATGCGCCAACGGCAAACCTTTCGAGACAAAGAAGGAGTAGTGGTAGTCTCCGGTTCCATAGCCTCGGACGAAGACTCTATTCCTATGGAAACATTGCCGAAGGGTGAAAAAGAGGCGATTTACTCTTTTCAGGGCCAGACCTACACCCGACCTGCTTCGCCAGGAGAAAATTTGGCCGCCAGTACCGAAATGGATAGTTGCTACCGGTTAATTGCCGGGGTCGCCTCCATTACCGCCGCCATTATTCGGCTACGGGCGGGTAAAATGCCTTTGGAGCCCCTGGAACATTTGAGCCATGCGGGAAACCTCCTGTACTTGATGACAGGAAAAGAACCCTCCGCTTTGGAAACCCGAATAATGGACGTGTCGCTCATTCTTCACGCCGACCACGGCATGAATGCCAGCACCTTTGCTTCGATGGTAGTTGCCTCCACCCTTTCGGACATTTATTTCTCGATTGGCAGTGGAGTGGCAGCCCTAAGTGGGCCTCTCCATGGGGGTGCGAACGAGGAAGTTATAAAAATGCTTCAAGAAATCGGCGAGCCCGAGAATGTGACTTCATGGTACAAAAAAGCTCGGGCGGAAAAACGAAAAATTCCCGGTTTTGGCCACCGGGTCTATAAGGCCTATGACCCCCGAGCTCGAATTCTTGGCCCCTTGGCCGAAGCAGTTACGGTCGGGAATCCCGAGATGGAAAGAATTATGGCAACGGCTAAAGCCTTGGAGGCTCTTGTTGTTGTTGAGCTCGGGGGAGAAAAGAAGATTTTTCCTAATGTCGATTTTTACTCTGGAATAGTCTACAAGGCCATGGGTCTACCCGCCGAGGTTTTTACCCCCCTGTTTGCCGTGTCTCGGGTGAGTGGCTGGACGGCTCGGGTAATGGAGTACCTGGAAAGAAATCGGATCTTCCGGCCCCGAGCGATTTACACCGGGGAGTTTTATGAGGAGTTTCCGTCGCTGGAATCGCGGGGGTAAGAAATTGGGGTAAGGAGATTAGGTCAAAGAAAATCTAAGGCAACGAAGGTAAGTTTGACCTAAGGCCGGTGTTGGTTAGTTGTCACAAGTCTTCAATTTCTGAAGACTTATGACAAAAACCGCGTGTAAAAATTGTGTTACTCAAAGAGCGAATGCTAGTGGTAGATATTGCCAATAACCTCTAGCTTTCCGTCCAAAATGGTGGGGATGTAGTCAGTCAAGATGCCTTGCTGAACGCCACTATAACTGATCGGTAGGGTTGCAGACTTGTCGTAAACCATAACGTCTCCGGTTATAAGATCGATTATCCAACCACCTATAAGTAAAACGTCTGCGACAAACCACCCACTGAGCTTCTTTTGAAGCTGTATAGTTCGGGAATTGCCTTCGGCGTCTTTGTATTGAACACCATAATTATTGCTACCATTTACATTGATCGTTGCCGGTAATGGTCCTTGATAGACGACCGAGCCATTCTCCAGAATAGTGACCTCACTATTTCCACCTGACGCGGCCGAGACTGTCGTGCTTTTGTTGTTGAAAAGAGTTGCACAACCACTGAATGAAACAACCATCACCACCAGTAAAAGTCCGTACATGAATTTTCTGACGTACATAAACGGGGACCTCTAAAAACCTTTTTTCTAGGGTATCCCCCATTCTTAAGTCATTGCGGTGCAATGACCAACTTGGCCGGAATAACTGATTTTAGAGGTCCCCTAAACATTGCCACCTTTATATTTGATATTTTAGAATTTTCTAATTCTATTTTTAATTCTATAATTTTAACTTAAAAGTTTTTCGATGTCAATTGGCAAATAGCAAGGTCCGAGCCACGAAAAAAAAGTAGCCCTACAATGGGTAATAGAGATCTCCTATGTTCTACGTCAAGCCTCCAGTCCAATTAATGCTCGCTATACCGGTAGTACGTATGATTTTTTACTAAGGTATGTAGCAGTTTTATTAACCTCCGAGCAATTGCAATAATCGCTACTGCCTTAGGTTTTCGGATAATCAGTTCTTGGTACGCCTTCCTAAACGGACCACCGTTTTTCGAGCGTACCAACGCCCATGCTGCCAGGACTTCTGCCCTCCTTAGACATACACAACCGCGTTTCGATATTGGACCCATTCGATGAGTCTCGCCAGAATTATCAACCCGAGGTGTTGGGCCTACGTAGTTCGCTACCTGATCGGAATTCTCAAATCGACTTCCATCCCCTACAAAGGCGATCAAGGCCAAGGCAGGATCAGGTCCTACTCCGGGGACAGATAGAAGAATCTCTATAGCGAGGTCGTGTGCCTCTCGGTACCCTCAACCTACTACCAGATCCCCAATCCCGTCAGATTGAGGACAACCCCATCCGCCCAACCACGTAAATCATACCATCTCTCTATAAACCCCTATTCGCTTATAGTACTCGATTGCAGGAAAAACCGGATTATAGAGGTCCCCGTATTTGACTTGACTCAATATAGAGATTTCATTTTAAGTAGTAACAAAAATTTAACTAAGACTTTCGAGATATGGACGAGGGACTGGTTTTGTCTTCATCGTTCTATAGACAGTTGGGTTTCGGCTCCACTCCCCAGTTTAACTGGATAGATTATATACACCCTGACGACAAGGCAAGATTGATTGCATTGTGGGAAGATTTTTACGCGGGCGGAATTGCCTACTATCAACAAGAATATAGAATTCGAGATTCAAAGGGAGCTTATCAATGGCTGTCGTCTTCCGTGAACGCTCTTACCTACGACGAAAACCAGAAAGTAAAGACCTATATCGGCATAGATTTTTCGTTGAACCAGCTGAAGGCCCGCTTTGACGAACTTGAGAGGTCAAAATAAATCGATTCCGATAGTCTTCGGGATTTTCTTTACATACAGACCTCAATGCAAGAACTCCTCCAGGTAGGTAGTGTCGAAGAGTTCTGGGACAGGCTACTAGGAAAATTCCTCGGCTTTGATTTTTGGACCCATGGGTTCTTCGTTCGGCGCGCCGATTTCGAACAGAAAGATACCAAGAACCTGGTGTTGAGCGCGTGGTCACAAAGTCCCTCCATCGGTGTACAAAATGTAAGCATCCACCACAGCTATCCAAAGAACTTTTGGGTATCGCTCACCCGTCAGGTTGAAGGGTATACTCACCCTAGGTTCGGAATTGCCTTGCCCGCGGCACTGAGGAATCTGGCTATGTCTATTCTGTCAAACGAAACGGAAAAGGAAGATTCAAAACCAAGTTGGTTGGTGGTTCCATTTCGCTACCAACGAACTTTAATAGGAGTCCTTGTCTTGGGTAAGAAGTACAAGGGCCCAATACCTGCAGAGACCGTGCGACAGATTATTCTCATGAGTGACCGCTGGCAATCGTCCTATGAAAAAGTAATAGAAATCTCATCCTTAGAGAAAATCGCAAGACAAGACGACCTCACGTCGGTAATGGGCCGCCGGGCATTTCATTTAGTAGCCCAACAATGGTTCGCCGATCTTCGACCTTTCTTATTAATAATTCTGGACATAGACAACTTCAAAACCTACAACGATTCTTTCGGTCATGCTATGGGAGATACCATAATCCTTGAAGTCGTTTCTGCTATGTCAAGCGCGTTAGCACCAGTCAATCATGCGGTTGGGAGATTTGGAGGCGATGAGTTCATGGCTATTATTGAATGTGTCGACACTTCAACGGGCTGTTCCTCGGCAGATTCGATACGCACTCATTTACAATCATCTTTAGCAAAAAATGATCTACCCGAAGTAACCTTGAGTATAGGAGCAGCCCATAGCCGTGAAGGGTATACGAGCCTCTCGGCGATATTTTCCTCGGCCGACGCCCGTCTATTGTCGGCAAAACGAAAGGGACGAAATAGAATTGTCACCGATAACGAGGGCTGTGAGGACCTCGAATACACGGTTCGACAGTTTGGGGAAATCTAGCTCGGGTCTTTTACCGCCCCCGCCAGCATTTCCAGCACCTTCTGGGTATCTTCCCACCCAATACACGCATCGGTCACGCTTTGGCCATAGACCCGCGGGTTCGTAGTCAGGGACTGGGCACCGGCGACCAGGTTACTTTCGATCATTACGCCGAAAATATGCCGCGACCCCGACGAAAGTTGGGCTGCTATATCGGCAAGTACTTTCGGTTGATTTTCGTGGTTCTTCTGGGAATTTCCGTGACTGGCATCGACCATAAGTCGATCGGGTAAACCCGCGGCCTTTAGTTCTGCCGCGGCGGCGGCGACCGAGGTTGCATCAAAATTAGGACCACCGGCCGATCCTCGTAATATGAGGTGGCAGAACTGGTTACCGGTGGTTTCCACAATTGCGGCGACACTCTGTTTGGTGACCGACAAGAAACTGTGAGGTCCACCGGCAGCGTGAATAGCATCGATTGCAATACGAATATTGCCGTCGGTACCATTCTTGAAGCCAACGGGCATGGAAAGACCACTGGCGAGCTCCCGGTGAACCTGGCTTTCGGTGGTTCGGGCGCCAATGGCACCCCAGGTCACCAGATCGGCAAAGAACTGGGGCATAATAGTATCTAAAAACTCACAGCCCGCAGGCATACCCATTTCGGTAAGATCGACCAAGAGCGACCGCCCAAGACGGAGTCCCTTGTTAATTTGAAAACTGTCATCGAGAAAAGGGTCATTTATAAGACCCTTCCAACCCTTTCGGGTTCGAGGTTTTTCGAAGTAGACCCGCATGACAATTTCCAGTTGATCTTTGTACTTGGTTCGCAGGGCCAAAAGCCGCTTTCCGTACTCCCGGGCGGCCTGGACATCGTGGATTGAACAGGGACCAACAACAACTAGAAGCCGAGGATCCTCACCGGTTATGATTCGTTCAATAGATGTACGGGTCTGGGATATGATTTTTTCTCCTTCTTCGGAAAGAAGGAGCTCTTCCATGAGAATGGCGGGGGATATGAGGGGCCGCAATTGGCGGATTCGAGTATCATCAACTTGAAAGTGCATAGGGTATAGTTCCCGCCCGAAGAGGGTCTGTCAAGGGCCAAGAAGAAGACTGGGGCGTTAGAAATCACCCCGGCCCCAAGGCCGGGGATAAAAAACCGAAGAGACGAGAATTAACCACCTACCACGAGACTTACAATAGCAAAGAAGTCTATTACCCACAGGGTAAGAGGGACTTCTTTTGTACGACCCAAGAGTACCTTGATGACCGTCCAGGTGAGGAAGGCCCATACAATTCCTTGGGTAATGCTGTAGGTAAGGGGGATGAGAATGAGTCCGAGGAAGGCAGGAATTGCCTCGTCAAAATCGCCCCACTTAATCTTACCCAAGGGGGTTACCATGAAGATACCAATGAGTACCAAAATTGGCGCGGTGGCTACGGCGGGAACAAACTGCAGGACCGGGCTCAGGAACATGAAAGGAAGGAACAGAAGGCCGGTAACAACAGCGGTAAGACCGGTTCGTCCACCCTCTTCTACCCCAGCAGCGCTTTCGATATAAGTAGTAGCACTGGAGGTTCCAAATAGACCAGACAGGGTCGTTCCAATGGCATCGACCAAGAGGGCCTTTCCTACATTCTCGGGCTCGCCGGTTTCTTTATCGATAAACCCACCAACTTCCGAAACCCCAACAAAGGTCGAAATAGAGTCGAACATATCGGTGAACAAGAGACTAAAAATTGGCAGAATCATTCCCGCCGAAAGGGCACCCATAAGGTCCATCTTGAAGAAAACCGACAGGCTGGGCAGGGCAAAAATTTGAGACGGAGCCTGGACAAAACCTTCGCCCCCGGTGGCTTCCAAAATAAGACTGACAACTATAGAAATGAGGCTGGTAGACACAATTCCAAGGATGAGAGCACCCTTGATCTTTCGAATGACGAGCACACTGGTGAGCACAAATCCCATGAGGAAGATAATTACCGTAGGGGTAATGCCTCCGAAACCGACCATGGTTGCGGGGTTAGAAACAATAAATCCAACGGACTTAAGGCCGATGAGGGCCAAAAAGAGTCCGATACCCGCTGCGACGGCGTAGCGAATTCCAAGAGGAATTGCCCGAACAATTGCTTCACGCACCTTGAGCAAGGAGAGAATGACGAAGATGATTCCCGAGATAAACACCGCACCAAGGGCAGTCTCCCAGCTCATTCCCATTCCTAAGACCATGCTGTAGGCGAAAAACGCATTAATTCCCATTCCTGGGGCCAATCCGAAGGGGAGGTTTGCTACCAATCCCATGAGAATTGACGAAACGGCGCTCACCAGGACCGTCGCAAAGAGTACGCCGTCGAAGGGCATGCCTGCTGCCTCGAGGGTCATAGGGTTTACGGCGATTATGTACGCCATAGTTAGGAACGTGGCTACTCCGGCCAAGACCTCGGTCTTGAAGGTAGTACCCCGTTGCTCGAAATGAAAGAATGCCGCGATTTTGTTCATCGGCTTCTCCTCCTTAAGGTGGATTTTGTGGTCTGAGGCCCCAGGGACCTCTCGAAACTCTCTCGGGTCTCATTAATTTTGGCCAAGAAAGCTTCGAAAGATCCCCTTTCTTGGGGACGGGTATCCTGTAGATGCTGATTTTTGGTAGTGGTCGCAGACGGGCCCAAGGGGCCAGTCTCTCGGGCAAATGTCATCATTCGGGCAGAAAAATCTTTCCCGTTCGTACGAGCTCAAGGACACCAAAGTCCGAGAAAATCTTTATGACCCCATTTATCTTTTCGGTTGAGCCTACGCACTGTAGGTTCATGTAACCAGGATGGACGTCGACAACCTCGCACCCTGCTGCATTGGCAACCATAACTGCCTCGGTCCGTTGAATGTGCTCAACTTTGACCCGAAAGAGCGCTAATTCTCTGGAAACCGCCCGGGTCACTTCGATTTCCTTGGCTTCTACAACATTAACCAGTTTATTGAGTTGATCTATTATGAGGCCGAGGACCCTTGAGTCTCCGGTAGCGACGATGTTGATGATTGAAAAGCCGGGAGTTATAGTTTCGGAACCCACGAAGGACTCGATATTGTAACCTCGCCGGGCAAATACCATTGCGATGCGCACACTGACCCCTGGGACGTTCTGCACATACGCGCTTACCAGATGGGTCAGAGGGGTGTTCATTCGAACTCCTTCGTCGGGAGGGGATGAAAGATTGGCGAATTTACCACAGTCCGTAGGTTTTTTCTACGGCTTAAGGGGCTTTTTTAGAATTTGATGAGGATTTTTTGACCCAGGAACCAACTATCCCCATGACAAGAATAGCAACCTGCCCAACCCCCACGAGTATCAGAGGAACCAGGGTCCGGGTATTAAATCCGTAACTATGCAGCCCCTCGCCCATAAGATTCACCCCAAACCAGCTAAACCCTACCACCAAAAGCCCCGCTCCTGCGCCTAAGGCCATTCCGAAATCTCCAAAAAATCCCGCCGGGCCCAGGTGTAAGACAATGGACGTCCACAGAATTATGAGCAGTGCGCCATTTTCTTTAGGATCCCACCCCCAAAATCGACCCCAGGCCTGATCGGCCCAAAATCCCCCTAACATGGTCCCAAAAAAAGTAAGGGCCAAACCAAGAACAAGGATTTTTCGTAGGACAAGGTCCATGGAACCGGATTCGTAAAGTACACCGGGCTTAAATAGACTTCCCAGGACCAGTATATTGCCGAGCACACCGGCCAACACAACTACCGAATAGCCCGAGACGACCGTGAGCACGTGAACCGTGAGCCAGAGGTTTGTATCCAAAACCGCTGGCAGTACCCCCAAAGGATCGGTTCCCTCCCCCAGATAGGAACCGAGGGAAATGAGAATCCAGGCCCCGACGAAGGCGATAGGCTGAAAGAGAAGCTGGGCAGAGACGGGGCCCGTAGCACCAGGGTGGCCCGGGGCAGGTTCGGGGCCTGATCCAGACCCAAAATCCGCGGCTACAGACCTGCCAGCCGTAGCACTAGTGGGCCCCGGGCGAGCCCCACTGACGGTGGCCGACGCAGGGCCTACAGCAGACCGGCCCACACCTCCCCAAGACACCACTGCACCAAGGACTAGACCAAGGGTACCAACAAAGTCCAAACTCGCTCCCAGGTTGGTCACCGGGGGTCGGCGGGTCACAAAAATCATCAGGCTCAAGGTAAGCAGAGCAACCAGGGCAGCAACAATACTTCCCCATCGCAAGACTGTCGGAACCCAGGTAAGGGGCTTTCGAGGCAACCGAGCCAGTAACCACAGAATTCCCAGAACAAAACCCAGCTGACCGGCCCAAAACCACAGGTTGCCCCGGTTGAGTAGCAGTTCTGCCCCCCGGCGCAGGGCATAATTCTGCAGGAGTGGATCGTCAAAAGAGTCGAAGTACGAATCCTGTAGCTGCCGAATTTGGCGGCCGTAGGTTGGCCAGGAGGTGGTATCCAGGGGGTCTATTCCTTGGGTAACCAGATCCCCCAGTTGCTGAACCAGGGCCGGGTCTCCGGGAATCCTCCAGAGTGGACTATAAGCAGAAAGGGCGGCGGGAATTGGATGGAGGGCCTCGGCCCCTGCGGCTGGGTCTAGAAGATTCTCCAGAGGAACCAGGGCCAGGGGCGAGCCAACCCACAGGAGGGGATCTTGGCCCTGAGCCCCGAGGCTGGGTGGGTTGAGGGCTCCCCGCAAGGCTCGGTAGGTCTTGCCCCTTTGGTAGAAGCGAATAAGTTCATCTTCGAGAGGATCGCTCTGGCGGTCGGGGGTGGCTGCGAGTTGTTCAATAACCTCTGCGACACTGTCGAGAATGAGAAGACCTTGGCTTATCTGGGTGTAGGAATACAGGCCCGGCTGGTCGTACTCGAGTTGGAGGGCCGAAAATATCTTGGGGTTTTTTACGGGAAAAAAACCAAATCCGTCCGAGTCACCAGGGGAAAGGAGGGTTATAACCAGTCGATCCAGCCGACTAAGTCCCCGGTCGTCCCTTGGCCACCCCAGGGCCTCCCCGGCTAAGTCGGCATAGACCTCCAGGGACATGTAGCGACCTCCGGCCTGAATGAGAATAGGTGCAAACTCTCGGCTGGCAGGTCCCATTTCGGCTGGGGTCTGGGCTTCAAGGGCGAGGGGATTAACGAATCCCAGAAAGAGCACGATCGCGGCAACACCTAGACGTTTTTGAATCCCATGGAGAATTATTCCAAAAAAGGTAAGAAAGGTGCCCAGGTAGGGAACCCAAGAAAAACGAGATCGGCGTACCCGGAATATTGAAATCGTAGTAGTCAGCCCAAACTCGGGAGCCGGAATGCGGTAAGAGTTCTGGAAGAACCGGAAACCACCGTATTCCAGTGGATTGTTCATCGAAATGGTAGCCTGGCGGCCTTCGGGTTCAATGACAACCCGACTTTCGTAACGAGCTATATCTTCGGTTCCAGGATGCCGGAGGGCCGAGAATTCTTGGAGGCGAATTTGAAACGGGAGGGTCTCGAATCGGGGTTCTAAAATGATACCAATTGCCCCAAGATCTTCCACAAAAGCGAGGTCCTGGGGACGGGTATCCAGACCGTGGAGGCTGAGATTTTCTGCATAGGTGAACCGAAAGCTCTCATCCTCATTCCCTTGTACCCCAAGAACCCGAACTCCGGGCATGTTACCCGCTCGCTCATCGGCTGCAGGCAGAGGACTAAGCTCTCCGTTTTCGCCCCTTTCGGAGTTTCGAAAAATTTCGGATAGTTCTAGGAGGATTTCTCGCTCGGCAAGTTGGATTGATACCTGAGATCCCTCGAGGTGGGTTCGGGCAACTTCGATTCCATCGAACAGCTGGTAGGCTACGATGTCCCAATCATCCTCGAAATACATTCGATCCTCTTGCTCCCCTTCACCCACTGCGAGTAGGTAATCTCGGTTACCCCCAAGGCTTACAATCGCCGATCCTAACAGGAGGAGAATTCCCAGATGGGTCAAAATAAGGCCAAGTTGAAACTTTTTCTGCACCATTCGCACCAGCGACCCCAGGGTCAAAAGGAAAGTAAGAAGGAGTAACAGTCGTCCCCCAGGAAAGGGAATAGACCAATGGGTAATAATCCAGGGTTCAAAAAATATCTCTATCGCCCGATACACCCCTACCTCCGTTTGATAGAGGGTTCCTACCAATACAAGCAGAAAAAGGAGGAGGAGTACCGAGACACCTAATTGTAAAAAGAGTTTCATGGTCAAAAGGATGGCCCGAAGATGAGGACAAAGTCCAGGGTAAGGCCGGCAAAGAGATGGAGAACCAAGGCAGGAACGAAGCTTCTGTAGGTAATTGTCAACCACCCCGCAAGCACGCCGAATACGATGGCCCCAAGGGTTTCGGAAAAAGGATGGGGCAGGTGAAGAAGCACACTGCCAACTACCTGGGCAAAGAGGGGAACAATCCAGGGAAAGGAATTGGGAAGTGAACGAACCTCGTCGGGAGTTCCTAGAGCACCCCAGGTGAGTACTCCCCGAAAACATATTTCCCAGGGCACATAGTACAGAAAGACGTAGGAAAGGCCATGAACCAGGAACCAGAGCGCCGAATCATTTCGGGCATACCCGGCGAGGGTACGGCTGAAGGGGTAAAATCCTTGAATTTCGGGAGTAGAAGCACTCATAGCAGAGGTGCCTACAATAACCAAGAAAATGAGCCAATAGGCCGGGGACCGTAAAAATTCGAAGGACCAGCGAAAACCCAGGTCTTTGAAGGTGTAACCGCCGCCGAGGGCACCAACAAGGGGCAATACACCGAGAAAGACAAAGCTTGCACCAAAGCGTTGGATATAGGCAGGAAGATCACCTTCGAGTCGACCAAGACCGAGGAGATTTGCAAAAAAGTGAGAGTCGCCAGTCCCTAAGTAGGCGTAGAGAACGATTCCCACCAGGGCGGTAAAGAGAGCAATCGGTTGTCCGAACTTTTGTTGTGGGTATTTCATAGGCCTTTCATAGTATGCTTATATATCACCATGGAAAAGACAATTCTTGTAACCGGTGTTTCGGGTTTTATCGGCTCGGCAGTAGCTTCAAGGCTGTTGGAACTGGGCTATCGGGTCGTTGGAACGGTCAATAGAAACCCTGCCCGGGTTTTGACTCCCTTTTCCGACCGGTTTACCCAGGTAAAATGTAATTTAGCCCATACCCAAGAGGTTGGGGCACTAGTTGATTCGATTCAAGCAAAACATACCCTGGTCGGCATTATTCATATTGCCGGTTTAGCCATCGATTGGGGGCCCGAGGAGAAATTCCTCCTTGCTAACCTCGATTCTACGGGAAACTTGATTACCGAGGCCCTCAACAGAGAGCTGAAATTTTTTATCCATACCTCCACTATGGCAGTCCACGGTTTTGGAGTTCACCATCGGTCTTCGACCGAGGAAGGACCCTACACCACCCCGGTCACCCACTATCAGCGAACGAAAATTGCGTCCGAACAGCTCATCGCCGATGCAGGCGCCGCCGGGTTGCCCTGTCTGACCCTGCGGCCCGGTAACGTCTACGGTCCCGGGGATACTACGACCCTGTACCCTATTTTGGACGCCATCGCCGACAAAAAAATGGCTTACGTCGACGGGGGGCGGCATCTGACCAACCCGGTGTACATCGACGATATGGTCCAGGGGTACGAGCGGGCTTTGACAGCTTTGGGGTCCCCGGATTCCCAATCTTTTTGGGGCCAGGCCTTTAACATTACCACCGACGAGGAAGTGAGCTGGAAGGACTATCTGCAGACCGCGAGCGAGTACGCTGAATTGCCCGCACCCCGGACCAGCGCGCCAGCTTGGATTGGGTATTTAGGGGCTGCGGTGTTGACGGCGGCCTTTGGGTTGGTTCGCAGTGCCACTCCCCCACCCCTGACCCGGTACCGAATTTCTCAGGTTGCCCACGACTACCACTTTACGGTAGACAAGGCTCGGAAGTTGCTGGGGTACCAGCCCCTGGTGGGGTACAAGGAGGGGCTTAGGTTGGCTGTGGCAGGGTGGAAGGCCAACCAGCCCTAACCCCGGCCCTACGAGACCTTCGCCTGCAGGTCCGCGGTAATCGCGGCGGCGGCTCGGCGCCCCTCGCCCATAGCTAAGATAACCGTAGCTGCGCCCAGGACAATGTCGCCTCCGGCATAGACCCCCGGAATATTGGTCCGGTTGTCTGAGTCTACTACTATGTTGCCCCATTTGTTGGTGGCCAAGTCGGCGGTGGTTTGACGAATGAGAGGATTGGACACATTGCCTAAGGCCGGAATAACCGTGTCCATTTCTACCTGAAAGTGACTGTCGGCGATAGGTATCGGAGACCGGCGCCCAGAGGCATCGGGTTCGCCCAATTCGTAGCGTTGGCACTCCAAGGCGATGACCTTGCCTTCCCCATCACCCAATATGCGGGTTGGGTTGGTCAAAAAGTGAAATTTGATACCTTCTTCGTCGGCGTGGTCTACTTCTTCGGCCCGGGCGGGCATTTCTTTCCGGGTTCGTCGGTAAAAGACGTTCACTTCCTCGGCGCCTAACCTAAGGGCCATACGAGCGGCGTCTATAGCGACGTTTCCGCCCCCCAGAACCGCAACCTTCTTCGAGTGAAAGATTGGAGTATCTACATTTTCTCGGTCGTAGGCCTTCATGAGGTTCGAACGGGTCAAATACTCGTTGGCGCTAAAAACCCCTACCAGATGCTCCCCTTCTATTTCCATGAACTTTGGAAGCCCGGCTCCGCTGCCAATAAAGACCGCATTAAACTTGTCCTTGCCCAGAAGGTCTTCGATGGTTCGGGTTCGGCCAATAAGGAAGTTCATATGGAACTTTACCCCCATGGCCTTGAGTCCGTCGATTTCTTTTTCGACGATTGCTTTGGGGAGTCGGAACTCGGGGATTCCGTAAATCATAACCCCACCGGGTTTGTGAAAAGCCTCAAATATTTCGACCTCGTGACCGGCCTTTCGCAGATCCGCCGCTGCGGTGAGGCCTGCAGGGCCGGAGCCGACGATAGCGACCCGGAATCCGCTGGGTTTTCCTACCTCGGGGGTAGTTTGATTTCCCGTTTCCCGCTCCCAGTCGGCGACGAAGCGCTCAACCCGGCCAATGGCCACCGATTTCATGGGATCTTTGAGGGATTTTCCCACCGTACACTCCAGCATACACTGGCTTTCTTGGGGACAAACCCGACCACAGATTGCGGGTAAGAGGCTGGACTCCTTAATCACATCGACCGAGCCTTGGAAATCCCCTTCGGCGGCTTTTTGCAAGAAGGAAGGAATATCGATTCCTACCGGACACCCGGCTACACAGGGAGCGGTTTTACACTGCAGACACCGAAGGGCCTCGACCCGGGCCTGCTCGGGGCTGTAACCCAGAGATACCTCGCTTTGGTTGCAACGCCGGATAGACGGATCCTGAGCGGGCATGTCGATTTGGGGTATAGCCATTCGAGCCTTTACCTTCAGTTCACCGGCTCGAAACTTGGGTTCGAGGTCGGTCCAGAGGGTTTGGGCTTCTTGGTAGAGTTCGGTTGGATTTTTATGGTCGATCATTTGGTAGCTCCTTGGCCGGAAGCTACGGGGGCTTGGCCTACCCGACATTTATGGGCGGCGTCGGTTTCCTGTTTTTTATAAGCCTTCAGGCGCATCATCATAGTATCAAAATCAACCTTATGGCCGTCAAATTCCGGGCCATCTACACAGACAAACTTCACCTCCCCACCGACGGTCACCCGACACCCACCACACATACCCGTGCCATCGACCATGATGGTGTTCAGGCTCACCATGGTGTGGACCCCGTAGGGCCGGGTGGTTTCGGCGACAAACTTCATCATAATTGGGGGCCCAATGCCGACAACTTCGTTGGGAATTCCGGCCTCGCACAACTCCTTCAGGGGAACGGTCACCAGGTCCTTGCGGCCGTAGCTGCCGTCGTCGGTGCAGACGATGAGTTCGTCGCTCCAACGTTTCATTTCTTCTTCCAGAATGAGCAGGTCCTTGTTTCGGGCACCCATGATAGTAATCACCTTGTTCCCGGCCTTTTTATAGGCCTGGACGATGGGGTGCATGGGGGCAACTCCAATTCCACCTCCTACACAGACTACGGTGCCTACATTCTTAATGACCGTGGGATTTCCCAGGGGACCAAGGACGTTTTCGATCGAGGAACCAACTTCTTGGGCAGCGAGGTTCAGGGTTGTCTTCCCGACCGCTTGGAAAATAATGGTGACTGTTCCTTTTTCTTCGTCGGCGTCGGCGATGGTCAGGGGAATTCGTTCCCCAAAGTTGCTGTTCAACTGCAGGATAATAAATTGACCGGCTTTCCGGGCCTCGGCTATGTAGGGAGCATCGATGGTCAATTGATATACGTCAGCCGAAAGCTGAGCTTTCTCGAGAATCATAAACAAGGTGGTACCTCTTTTGAGTTTCTGGTGCCCTTAGTTTCCCCCAATTTTCCGGTTCGGTCAACTCCATTGGTATTTTTTGCATGCAAACTTATTGGGATAGATTCTTTTGGGGAAACCAATTACCTTCTGCCCATGGGGCTGTTTTTCGCTTTCCTCATTTTTGTTTTCCTCTCCGGTTGCGTTTCGCCGCCCTACCTGCCCCCAACCGATCTTCCCCTGCCCGCTCCCCGGTATCCCGAAGATCATACTATTTCGAATTACACCCTCTACTACGGTCCCCTGACCCCCGAAGCTGTCGAGAAACTCAGGTACTACCAACTAGTAGTTCTCCACCCCAATTCGAACCTCGATCGATCGACCGACCAATTCCGAGAAACCTTGGCAACGATCCGAGCGGGAGTAGATGGTAAACCTGGAACCCCCGATGATGGAAAAATTTTGGGGTATGTGTCTGTGGGGGAAGATCCGCGGGCCTTTGGCTATTTTGATTTGATCGATGGCCGTTATTGGCCAAACTGGGACAAAATCCGCTCGGATTCTCGGTTCTACAATTCTGGTTTTGACGATCCAGGCGCCTCACTGGATCGGTTCTCGGGACCCCGGGTCGACCCTCGGGGTTCGCCGCCACAAGACGATTCCTTACAAATCGGCTTACCCTCGGAAGGGGGCGGTGGGTTCTTACGGTACTACCTCGACGATTCGGATCGGGTCCATAGTCCTGGGGGCGCCGACGGACTTCCGGACTACAACCCCTTTTGGGGTAGCCTCTACGTGAACGCCGGAGATCCCCTGTGGTTCGACGAACTCCACTCTCGCACTCGAGAGGACGACGGGTTCTACGGCATTGGTCAGATGCTCGATACTGACGGGCTTGGTCTGGATGGGTTGTTCCTCGATACTATCGATACCTGGTCGCCGAACCACTTCTCTGCTCCCGGCACACCTCAGGCTGTGGCCTTTGAATGGGCTGCCCCGGGGTACAGAACGTTTTTGGTCCGCTTGAAGGAAGCCTATCCCGACACCTACCTTTTGCAAAATCGGGGGCTATTCTTTTTTGACCCCTCTCTGCCTCAGGTCGATTTTTCGCCCGGCGATCTCATCGATGGGGTCCTTTTCGAAAACTATCGCTTAGATTCCCGATCTGACAGATCCTATGATGTATCGACCTACCTCCAGCACCAAAAAGAGGTGCTTCCAGACCTAACCGCCCACGCCCAAGTCTTTGGTTTCCAGCTGTTCAGCCTGGGCTACATCCACCCCCAGACCCGGCTGGACGAGGTGGAGAAGGAACTGGAAGAAACCGTTTCTGTGGGTTTGGTCCCTGCCCTCACAAATCCGGCAGTTGCGGACCTTCATTTTGCCACCTACCAGGCCCGGGCCCTGCCCGACACTACACCTCCCCGTTGGACCAATACCGCCTACCAAAATACCGAAGCATGGCCTCGGGCCTATCGCCGGCCCCTTGTACCCCGTCAGGGTATTCGCTCTGCCAGGTGGGTCGATGGATCGGCAGGACTTGTGGAAATCACCTACGAACCGGCTCTGGACCGCAGCCCGGTCACCTATGTCCTGTTAGCTCGAAGTGGTAATCAGACCCGAACAATCACCCTAACCCCCGAATTGAACCCCCATTACTACGAGCCGAACTGGACGGCCCCGGCCTTTCGGTCGATTGCCCCGGGCCTGGATCCGAGCCAAGAATGGGATTTGGATTTACGAGCTCGAGATGCCTGGGGGAACGAGGTGAACTCCCGATCGGTCCGACTCAAGCCTTGGGAGGAAGAATGAGAGACTTCTGGAATCAACGATATCAACGACCCGGTTACGCTTACGGTACTGAACCGAATTTCTGGGTTCGGCAGGTAGCCCACGCCATACCCCCGGGCCCGGTCCTCTGCTTGGCCGAAGGCGAGGGTAGAAACGCAGTCTACCTGGCAACCCTAGGGTACGAAGTTACGGCCATGGACCTGTCGGAGGTTGGGCTTGCAAAGGCCCTGGCCCTAGCGAAAGATCGGCAAGTTCCTCTAAAAACGGTGGTTGGCGATTTGGCGGATTTTGACCTTGGTGACCAACGATGGTCGGGAGTCGTGGCGGTTACTATGCACCTTCCCGGGGAACTTCGAGCCGACCTTCACTCTCGCATAACAAACGCTTTGGCCCCTGGAGGCGTTTACGTGGCCGAAGCTTACAGTCCCCGTCATCGATCGATGCCCGGAATTGGAGGCCCCAAGGAAGGCCGGGAGGATTTCTTTTATTCCCTTCCCCATGTACGCTCCGAACTTGGAGGCCTAAACCTGGAACATTGCCAGGACATTGACCGGGTAGTAGATGAGGGCCCCTACCACCAGGGCCTAAGCGCGGTTGCCCAAATTCTTGCCCGAAAACCCAAGGAGTAAATCCATGACCGACACCACGGCCCTAGATATTAAAATCGCCTACCTGGAACAGGGGTTAGAAGAAACCACCCTGACCGTGTACAAGCAACAGAAAGAAATAGAAACTCTACAAAAACAAGTATCACTTCTGGCAAGGAAGCTAAACCAGGCCTTGGAGGGCAGTGGAGGAGGTGATTCACTTCTGGAGAATCAAAAACCACCCCACTATTGAGCTTGGCTGAACGACAATGAGACCACAAGGGCCTTAGGGTTGTGGTTCTTTTCGAAGGCCGCAATGCAAACGACAAAAAACTGGTGTTACGGCTTTTTCCCCACCAGGTCAAAGAACTTCTTGCCGTAGGCTTCTAGGCCTTTGAGTGGTACGGGCGAAATGGCGGACTTCTCAAAGGCACTCCGGCCGGCTAAAGCGTTAATTCCTTTCCCCTCAACCGCTGCCCAACCCAAGATTGCAGCCCCAAAACTGGTAGCTTCTTCGACCGCGGTAATAAAAACCGGATTCTCCGGGAAGAGATTTGCCAGAAGGATATTGTACCCCGGGGTTTGGCGAAACTTCCCTTCGGTATAAATTGGTGAACCGGGTTTGAGTCCTGCCTGGTTCAAGGCTGCTTGGGTATGGAGGGCTAAGGACAAGAGTAACACGGTGTAGGCTTTTTCGTACTTCGATAGTAGAGCGGGTACAGCAGTTCCAGCCTGAATTTGCTCCAAATCATAGGGTTTACCGTCGACCACCAGGGCTGCCCTGGAAGTCGGGTACTGTCCAGCTCCTTGGACAACCCCAGGAAGAATAAAGGCCGAACCTTCATCCAAAATCTCCTGGGCGAGGGCGGGGTTGAAGTCGGGATAATCCTTGCGATTGTTGAGTTTTTGGAGCAGCTCGGTCCAGACCTGGAACTCTAAACCACCCAGGAATATTGCTGTTTTTACGGGGGTATTGTTTACGGACCGGTTATAAAAAACGGTTTTTCCAATATCGTCGGCGCGTAGTTTGGCCTGATTTTCGGGATGCATAGCCACACACCAGGTGCCGGTAGAGTTCAGAATAAAATCTCCAGTTCCGGTCAGTAGGTAGGGAATGAGGGAAGAATTCGAGTCATGAACCCCTACAAGCACAGGGGTAGTCGGAGGCAAGCCCGTGGCAGAAGCAACCTCGGGAGTAATAGTTCCGGCGACTTCCCCGGGCCCGCCGACTGTCGACGGTAGCAGATGGCCTATTGCTAACCGATCGACTACCCCGGACCAGGTGCCAGCCTCAAAATCCCACAGGTAGGTGTGACAGCCCAGGTAGGTGTAGTCGGCCCAAACCTTTCCAGTCAGTCGGTAGGCAAAGTACTGGGGATAAAGAAGAATATGTTGTATTTTGGCGAATTCTTCGGGGTACCGTTCGCGGGTAAAGTAGAGAAGTTTTGCCACATTGATTATCGGGCGAATTTCTGCCGTAAGGGTTTCTTTTTGGAGATCTGCGGGACTACCAATATCCGAGGCAAAACGGGTGTGAACCCCTTCGTCAACCTCGCAGGTGTAATCGATGACCGGAACCGCAGGTAGGCCATTTTCCCCTACACATACCGCCGCAGCCCCGTGGGTAGTTACCGAAATTGCCCGAACATCGTAGGTTGCTGCAACGTCTTTGAGGGTAGCCAAAAGCCACTGTTCAATTGCTTCTACCTGTTCTTGTCGGAGGTCGTTGCCCAGGGGAAGAGCGGGAAAACTACGACTGTTCATGTCCAAAAGTTTGAGATCTTGGTCGTATAAGGCAATCTTTTTGTTGGTTTTTCCAATATCCAGTACTACTACTACCCTCTCCATTGGCTACCTCCTGCAGTTGGTCAGCTCTACTGGGAAGCTCGATATTTTTCTACTTCCCAGTTTCGAATGAAGTCAATGAGGTGGTTTGGCATAGAGACAGGACCACCAAAACCCCGGCTATACTCGGTCACGCGAGCTGCGTCCAAAAAGAGATCCCGGGCATCGATTGCTTTTTTTTCGTTCAACGTGACCGCAAGGCATCCACCCCCTTGGATGGCGACGATCTTTGGCACCTCATTATGGGTATCTTTATAAGCCTTCACCTGGGTAATGAGGTCGGCAACCGACGGTACAAAAAGGGGCCGAAAGCCCGCGTATACAATATGGTCGGGGGTAAGTGATTTCTCGAGGTCCTTGAAAGTCTGGGGATCAACGAGAAAAGACTCAAGAATTGGGCTGGTAAAGGGCAGAACAAAAGGTTCTGTCTCCCCAAGAGCTACCCAGGCCTTCTTTACCTCTTCAACTGGGGAGAACTCTGACCAATCAGTGGGAGTCGAATCGGCCAGGGGCCTTATTCGGACACTGAGAGCCTGCTCAACCAAAGCGTATCGACCTTGTACTTCTTCGATAGTATTACCCGAAACAAAAATTCCATGATTCTGAAGAAATACTAGGGGAATAGGGCCACCAGCGGTATCCATGGCATCTTTTACTGCCTTGGCTAAAATGTAGCCTGGCTCGATTATTGGAATCCACAATGCCTCAGTTCCGAAGATCTCTTTCACCAACTCAGGGCCTTGTACCCCACAGGTTAGGCCATTAACCTTACCAGGGTGGGTGTGAATTACCCACGTCTCTGGGAATAACGAATGAAGTAGGGTTTCCACACTCGGTCGCTTGGTTTCTTCTCCGGGCTTTCGGGCGGCCATAAGGTCTGCCAAGGCCTGGGCTTCTCGTTCTTCCATAACTCTTGAATAGGTCGCCTGCCACACAGCCCTCAATTTTTCCAGGTCCATGGCCACAAAGTCCTTGGCCTCGATGGTCCCCATTCGGCTCCCCGAGGCCTTGACGTACATGGTGTTGCCCTCCTTGACCGAGGTGTTTCCACCTCCGGCCAGGACATACTCAAATCCTTTTCCATAGTCCCGGGATACCTGGGCTAAATGATCTACAATTTCGTTTTCCATTCCTTATCCTCGTTTTGAAAGCACTTTTTTCTCGTAATCCTCGACCTGGGCGATCAATTCAGCTTCGCTAGGTACAGCCATTCTCCGGCAATATTCATCCCATACCTCGCCAAAGGGCAGGGTTAAGCCTGACTCCAAAAGGGCCAACCGGGCAAACCCGTTACTATTTTTTTCGGCTTGCAAAAGTAGTTCTTGGGGTTCAAGGAGGGCATAGAGAAGACCCTTGAGGGAACTTCGAGAACCGATAGCCCATGCTCCTATACGGTTAAGGGTTGCATCAAAAAAGTCAAGACCAATATGGGTTTTAGAAAGACATCCAGAACGAACAAGCTCGAGCATGAACTGACGAATATCGTCGTTAAAAATAACTACATGATCCGAATCCCACCGCACGGGTCGGGATAGGTGGAGCAAAATTTCATCCATGAACAGGAACACCGCCGAAAGCTTGTCCGCTAGGTTCTCGGTCGGATGAAAGTGCCCAAGGTCTAGGCAGATCATCTTATTTCGGCTCATGGCGTAGCCCATGTAGAACTCGTGGCTTCCTACGACGTAGGTCTCGCTCCCAATACCAAAGAGCTTTGCCTCAACGGCGTCGCGCATATATTCTCGAGGGAGGTCTTTTTCGAATACCGTGTCTAAGGATTCTAGGAGGGTTCTTCGGTACATCGTCCGCTGGGCAGGAAAGTCCTTGGTGCCATCGGGAATCCATAAATTATGTACCGAGGGATTCCCTTGGTTCTTGCCAAAGGCCGCGGTAATTTCGCGACACCGTTTGACGTGCTCGATCCAGAAATCTCGTATTCCCTTGTCCTGGCTAGCCAAGGTAAAACCATCATCGGCCTTGGGATGAGAAAAGCAGCTGGCATTGAAGTCCAAAGATACACTTTTCTCCTTCGACCAATCCATCCACCGGGCAAAATGTGCTGGCGCTACTTGGTCCCGATCGACCTTCTTTCCCCCAAAATCGCCGTACATAGCATGGAGATTCAAACGATGTTTTCCGGGTATCAGGGCCATAGCAAATTCAATGTCTTGCCGAAGTTCTTCGTTACTCCGGGCCTTTCCGGGGTAATTACCGGTTACCTGGATACCACCGCCGGAAAGTTTAGCATCGGGGTTCTCAAATCCACCAACATCATCCCCTTGCCAACAATGAAGGGACAAGGGAATAGTCGACAGAACCGAAAAGGCCCTCTCCACATCGACCCCAAGATCGGTGTACCGTCTTTTTGCTTCGTCAAACATCTGAGCCATACCATTCCTCCAACGACAGTTATTTTATTGCGAGCACACCTGCATAGACAGGATACCCGATAGGATATACATTTCTTAGTAGTGCCCTATGTCAATATTTCGCCAAAACTTTGCCCGTTACCTTCCAGTCAACGAAGAAGCTCTTCGGTGGGAGATTTACTGTAACGACGCAGGCTACACCAACGTACCAGCAGGGTCCGAATACCCTCCCAACCCTAGTCAACACCCCCGATCCTACGCATCGAAGGTTGCAACCGGTCGGGTTCTGCGTGAGTTTCAGGTTGTTTATATTACCTCCGGAGGGGGGGTTTTTAACGACCGAATTCACGGCGAAAGGCCTATCAAGGCCGGAGATATTTTCTTGCTTTTTCCCGGAGTATGGCACTCCTACCATCCGAATAAAGAAACCGGATGGCAAGAATACTGGTCGGGGTTTGCCGGAGCCCACGCCGATCGATTACATCGGAACAAACTCTTCGATCCTGCCAACCCCATTCACCACATTGGAATAAACCAAGAAATTATCGCCGACTACGAACAAATCGTCCAACTCTGCCGAGAACAACCCCCAGCCTTTCAAATTCGTTTAGGGGCCCTGGTCATGCTACTATTAGCCCATATTCACGCCTGCGAAATAAACGCCAAGGTGAACCAATCGGACAGCGAACTCATTAACCTAGCCCGAGGTCTTATGCAGATTCACATCGATCGGGGGATTGAAACCGAGCAATTGGCAGACGAACTCGGGGTAGGTTACCCCTACTTGCTGGATATATTCCGGCAATACACCGGCCTAACCCCCTACCAGTACTTTTTGCAAATGCGAATCTACCGGGCTAAAGAACTGCTTTCCGACCCCGGTCTTTCGGTAAAACAGGTCGCCGCCCATATGAACTTCGAAAATCAGTATTACTTTTCCCGAATTTTTAAGAAGAAAACCGGCCACACCCCCAGCCAGTGGAAGGCGGCCGGTTCCTTAGAAATCTAAGTAAAAGTTGCCTTAGTAGACGGTCTTCCACTCAGCAATGTTCGAAGGCTCGAACTTGAAGGGAGCACCCAACAGAACTTCGGTACCACCGTCGCTGGCAGGTACAACGTCGAAGCTGCCCAGTCGTCCAGCGGCAAAGCTCTGACCAGCAGCACCAGTCAGGGTGCCTTTGCTCGCTACGACTGCAGCGTAGGAAGCCAAGTACCCAACGTCGATTGGATTCCACAAGAACATGTAAGGACAAGCACCGTTCTCGATGTACTCAGCCATTTCGGAAGGAAGACCCAAACCGGTAACCTTTACCTGGCCGATAAGACCACGGTCGGTAATTACCCGGCCCGCAGCAGCGATACCAACGGTGGTAGGAGCAATGATTACTTCCAGGTTAGGGAAACTTTGCAGAAGTGCTTCGGTTTCCGAAACCGACTTGTCCCGAAGGTCGTCGCCGTAGGCAACACGAACCAGTTTCAAGTTAGCGTACTTCGAAGCATTCTCGGCCAGTTCTTTTTGCATCCACTCGATCCAAAGGTTTTGGTTCGATGCTTGGCTGGTTGCCGAAAGGATAGCAATATCCCCCGCCCCATCGGCCATGTCGTAGGCTGCTTGAATAAGGGTACGACCGATCATTTCTGAGTCCGCTTGGTTGATGTGGGTTACTCGGCTGGCAGGATTTACTGCTGAGTCGGCCGAAAGAACTGCAATACCAGCGCTTCGAGCCCGGGTAAGGGCTGGCTGTAGAGCAGCGTAGTCGTTACCAGTGATAGTAATTGACTTTACTTGCTGGGTAATAAGTTGCTCGATGATTTGGATCTGGGCCTCGGCGGTAGGTACATCGGGAGCTCGAAGGATTGCTTCGAATCCTTGCTCTTCAATGCCAGCCTTGAAGCCTTCCATTTGTTTGTCCCCGTAGGGATTCCCGGTATTCTTAAAGATGAACGCGTGCCGTTCTGCTGCCGCTGCTGCCTGACCGCCGCCGCCCGCAAGGACAACAGCTGCAGGAGCAAGGGCCAGAAGAAGAACCAGTAGTACTAATCCTGTCTTTTTCATAAAAGACCTCCTCCTAAATTCTCTCGGCTTTCATAGCAACGCTACACCGCCGAATTTTTCTTATTTCTTTTTTCGCGATACTCGGACCTTCATTGCCAGGACCGAAACAATTAATAAAAGACCAATTACAACCAGAACTACGGGTGCCTGAATATTCGCCAGGCCCATACCGTAACTGAGGTAACCGATGATAAAGACCGCCAAAATTGGTCCACCAATTTTTCCAATACCCCCGTTGGTGCTCACGCCCCCAAGGGCAACCATGGCGATGACCTCCAACTCGTAACCCGAAGCCACGTTCGGCCGAGTGCTCCCCATGCGACTGGTGAGAAACAAGGCAGTAACCCCGGCCATGAGACCCGCAAGGGTAAACACTGCCAAAATAATCTTGTCGGTATTAATTCCCGAATAGGTACTGGTGTTCATATTGAACCCCATACCGTAGACACTCCGACCAAAGCTGGTTCGATGAAGAATCAGTCCAAAAATGATAGCCGTAAGAATGAACATGACATACATGAAAGGAAGGCCCAGAAGATCGCCCCATCCGAGGTAGGAAAACCAGTCGGGAAAGTTTCCTGAGGCTTGGTCTCCTAAGATGATGTAGGCAATGCCTCGATAGATAATCATCGTGGCTAATGTGATAATGACCGACGACAATTCGTTGAACTTGATCATCAGGTACCCATTGAGAAATCCCCCTAAAGTACCAACTCCAAGACAAAGAAGCATGGCCAAGGGCATGGGTAACCCGGCGTTGTAGGCCACGGCCATAATAACCGCCGATAGGGCCACCGTAGAGCCCACCGAAATATCGATACGTCCCAGGATGATAACAAATATCATAGGAAAAACGATAAAAGCTTTATCTAAGAAGGTAACCGGGGTACGTATAATTGTATCCAGAGTAAGAAAATAGGGCGATAACCAGGTATTGACCCCAAAGGTCAGAACCAAGACACCCACCAAAAGCCACTCCCACTGGAGAAAAAAACTTTTCAAGGAAAATTCCTTCGTTATCTTTATGCTCGGGGCAATACTGCTCATAACACTCTCCTGCGAAGGGCTTTTGCTTCGGTGTTTCGTTTTACTAAGACGTTTGTAATTACCGCGGCAATGATGATAGTTCCCTGGATCCCGGTCTGCCAAAAGGGCGAAACTTTAATGAGGGGAAGGGCATTATTCAAAATTCCTAACAGGAGGGTACCCAACATGAGACCCGGAAGTTTTCCCTGGCCACCGGAAATACTCACTCCCCCCAAAATACACGCGGCAATGACCTGGAGTTCGTATCCTATAGCGGTGCTACCCTGGGCCGAGGCAAAGCGGGCAACCCACAAGACTCCCGTAAGACCAGCCAGGGCTCCCATAATTCCATACACTAAAAAGACGAGTCGCTTTTTGGGTAAACCGGAGATTTCTGCGGCTTCAGGATTGGAACCCACTGCATAAATCTGGCGACCGGTTCGGGTGTGGTACAAGAAATACGCGGCTGCCACATAAACGAGAATTGCAATCCAAACCAGGTTGTTCACCCCGAGGATTCTCCCCGTAGCAATCGCCTTAAACTCGCTGGACATCTGGTAAGAACTAATCCACTTTCCTCCGGAAACGACGTAGGTCATTCCCCGAACCACGTTCATCATTCCCAAGGTAGCAATAATGGGTAATACCCCGTACCGAGCGACTAGAAGCCCAGCGGCCATACCAATAACCGCCCCTGCTGCCGTACCGAGCAGCATTGCCAGACCGGGATGAAGATCGGGTACCGCAACGATAGTCATGGCGGTTACCATGCCGGTAAAGGCCATGGTGGAACCTATGGAGAGGTCGATTCCCCGGGTAATAAGCACCATCATCATTCCTACGGACAAAATTGCTAGGAACGACGTGTTCACCAACATAGAATTGAGGTTATCGGCAGTAAGAAAGACCGGATTCCGGAGTTGAATTCCGACCGACAAGACCAAAATAAAGAGCAGGAGTCCGAGCTCCCTAACGCTCAGAGCCTTTCGGCTCGATAGCTTACTCATGGGAGTCTCCTTTGGATGAGGGCACCGGGGCATTCCCGTTTGCCGGGAGACCAGGGTGCACCGAGGCAGCGGGGTGTTCCGGGGCCCCGGACCGACCCCCAGCAGCAGTGGTGCCCGCGGCGCCTCCCGCTATCTCCACCACCATGGCGGCGTGGAGAATTGCCTCCTGGGTTGCGGTTTCGGTCTTGAGGGTTGCGGTAACCCGCCCACCCTTCATGACAACAATTCGGTCACTCAGGCCCAAAACTTCGGGCATTTCCGAGGAAATGAGAACGACCCCGTACCCCTGCTCGGCTAGGCTTTCAATAATCTGATAAATTGCCATCTTGGCACCGATATCGACACCCTTGGTCGGCTCGTCGAGAATAATCACCTTGAGGTCATTGGTTAGAATCTTGGCAAAGACAACCTTTTGTTGGTTTCCCCCCGACAGGGCCGAAGCCTTAGTAAAAATGCTCCCGGCCTTCACCTTAAGCTTTTCGGCCAGGTTACCCGCTGTCTGGCCCTCAGCCTTTTCGTCCAACCACAGGGATCGGGTATACTTATTGAGGCTCGAATAGCTAATATTCTTGCCAATTTCCCATTCCAGAACCAAACCCTGCTTCTGTCGGTCCTCGGGTAAACAACCGATACCTACCGACAGAGCCTGAATAGGACTGGTAATAGCAACTTCTTGGCCTTCCAGAAAGATTTTTCCCGAATCCGCGGGATGAATTCCAAAAATTGAATCAGCAACCTCGGTTCGCCCGGCTCCGACCAGGCCCGTAAGAGCCACAATTTCGCCCTGGCGTACATCGAAGCTCACGTCTTTGAAGTAACCGGTGCGGCTTAGGCCTTGGACCCGCAGGACCTCGCTGCCTTTTTCGTTTTTCTTCTTTGGGAAAAGTTGATTTATCTCTCGCCCCACCATGGCAACGATGAGCTTATCTTGGGTGAGTTCTTGGGCTGGCCAGGTGCCGATGTACTTCGCATCTCGAAAGACCGTAATGCGGTCCGCTAAACGATAAATATCTTCCATCCGGTGAGAGATAAAGATTACCGACACCCCGTCGTTCCGGAGCCCTTCGGTGATTCGATACAGTTCCTGGCTCTCGTGCTGGGTTAGGGCCGCGGTGGGCTCGTCCATAATAATGATCTTTGCCTTGGATGAGAGAGCCTTGGCGATTTCGACAATTTGCTGCTGGGCTACGGAAAGTTCGCCCATTATCTGGGTCGAGTTAAAGTTCGCATCCAGTTGGTCCAAGAAACCCTGGGCCTGGTCGTGCATGGTCTTCCAATCAATTCTTTTAAGAACTGAGGTGGTTTTCTCGTGGCCCATGAAGATGTTCTCGGCCACACTCAGGTCCGGGTAGCAAGTAACGTGTTGGTAGATGGCCGCTACCCCGTGGCGCTGGGCCTCGAGGGGATTCGTGAACTTCACCGGCTGTCCGGAGAAGAACATTTCTCCCTCTTCGGGGGCATGAACACCGGTAATTATTTTTATGAAGGTCGATTTTCCCGCCCCGTTTTCGCCCATAAGACCGTGGATTTCTCCGGGCTTTAGGGTAAATTGCACTTTATCCAGGGCACGCACCCCGGGAAAGATCTTGGTAATATCCCGTAATTCAAGGACGTAGGGATTTTTGGTTTGATGTTCTGCTGTCGATTCCACCGGGCCTTCCTTAATCAAGATAGAACATCTCCTGAAGTTCGTAGACCTTCGGAGAGTTATCGGGGTTGGTTTCCATGAGATCGGCCATAGAGGCCCACCACTTTTTGACAACTTCTGTTTGAGCCAAACCGGTAGAGGTATTGTGCTCGGTTAATTTCTGGCTGGCATAGAGGGTAAGGGTTCGTAGATCGAGGTAGATAACGTAGTCTCGCACTCCCCGGTCTCCTAATTCTTTGACTAACTCGGGCCAAATTTCGTCGTGGCGCTTTTTGTACTCCTCGACGTTTCCTGGCTTTAGTTGCATGGCAAATCCTGCTCGTTTCATTGTTCCTTCCTCTTCCTTAGCAGACCCGGACCACCGGGAGATGTAACAGCCGACCAAACTTTTCGATTCGCCCGGCAATGTGACCGATCCCAATCGCACAGTGGTGGGAAGGTCCTGCCACGGACCATTTTTCGATAAAATCCTTGGCCGATAGGGAGAACCGGTATCGACTATTGGTGTTTCCTATCTGCAAGACCGGTCCTGGTACACTCTCCCCTTCGGCAACCAAGAGGAACACTCCCTGGGGACCTTCACAGACCGACAGGAGGGTAACCGGGCCATGTTTTACGGTCATTTGTATCGACAAACCCTTACCGGGCTTACCGTGGTACACGGGCAGGGGTACAAGACCTACCTTCCCTTGGGCAATGGCAAAGTGGGCCGGCCCATCGTGGCCGAGCATGACAATATCGTCGTTAAAGTCCATGGCGTAGAACTCGGAAAACGACCCCCCTACCCCAAAGCTGTCCATAATTTTCATAGCCTGGGCATTCTTGACCTCGAGCTCTCCGGCCACGGGGATGTTGCGGCCGGTTAGAAGGGTATTTCCTGCTATTACCGAGGTGATGATATTCTCGTGGTCCGATCCACTGGTTCCTTCGTAGTAGTAGGCTAAGGACCCAAGATTGTGGTGTTCGGACAACTTGTCTAGAGCCACCGAAGTTCGGGCCGCCCGCTCAATTTCTTCGGCTTCGCATTCCGGGGCGACGGCAAAGGTTTTCTGAAACTCTTCAATTTTTGCCTTTGTTTCCTGGGGAGTAATCCCCTTTCGAAGAGCTGCCAGTTCATCGATTTCGATGAGGTCGACATGGCCACCAAAGGCAGCAATCTGCCGGGTAATATCGGTATAGACATCGAGCATACCAGCGTAGTAATGGCCCATAATCCCCAAACGATTATTCTTCATGACCTTGGCGACTCGAGCAGCCTCCACCCAGTCCCCAAGACTAGCCATTGTCTCCGGGTCGCCCAAAAATCCCGTGACCAAGTGGTAAGGAATACCCGCCCGGTTAAAAACACTGGCCACTTCGGGAACCGAACACGCCTGACAGTGGGCCAACCACTCACCGGTCATAACTCCCCGATCGCCGAGTTTATTAAAGGATTCATAGTCCAGAGCAGCAACCGGTTGGATGTTCAACACCACAATGGGAACCCCCGCTGCTTGGGCAACCGGGAGAACGGTAGAAGAAAGTGCATAGGTTGAGATATATAAAAATATTATGTCTACTTGATTCTGGCGAAAGACCGACCCCACCGACCGAGCTCTTTCAGGGTTGTCGACCAGGCCAACATCAACAAGATGAACGTTCTTGCTACCCTGGATGTGGTGGGCGATCTGGGCCTGATAGCCCTCCAATTTCTCTTTTAAACCTGTAAATTGGGGCCAATAGGTGTCGAGTCCGATGCCAAAGAGTCCAATTGATACTTTCTCTTGCTCCATGCCCGTACCGCCTTCATGATGATAAATTACGGTACACCCGGTTTGCCCAGAAAGGAATGAACAAAATTTAGAAGGTGATATACTTTATTTTTTCTTACTTCAAGCCCAAAGCATGATCCGCCGCCAGGTCTTCTCCCTTATCCCAGACCCGAACGCTCGTCCAATCAGACTCGGGTTCGGTCCAAAAGGGGTCATGGGGGGGCAGTCCAAGGGGTAGGAGCACGGAGGCGGCCAGGTAGAGGCTGCCGGTGGTTATGTAGGTCTCCCCCAGGGAAGGCTGATGGGCGACAAGGCCAATCCTTAAGAATCCATCCTCCCGCCAACTCGCCAGAGGTCCCAGAGTGCGTTGTATAACCGCCGAGAGGGCCGAGCGCACCTGACCGGCAGAGAGTGTGGGGGGCAAAAGTCCCAGCAAGGCCGCCTGAGCCAGGGTTTGGAAGGCGCCACAGCGGTAACACAGCGACCGGCCGACGACCGGGAACGACCCATCGGGGGCTATCAATCGTTCCTGAATCTCCGCTGCCCGAATAAACCTCGGGCGCTGGAGCCTCTGCCACATATCGTCCCAGGCCGGATCAACCCCAGCCATGGTTCGTAAGGTATCGGTGAGCATGGGGTGAATGACAAAGGAGTTATAGTAATCGAAGTGGAACTCAGAACCGTCGGCATAGGTACCGTCACCCACGTACCACTGCTCGTGCTGCCGGATTGCGTAGTCGATCCGCATAAGATCGGCCCCAGCCCCCGTAGCGTGCAACAGAGCTTCGGTCATGGCCGCGAACAGGAGCCAGTTGTTAAAGTGGGGTTTACGGTTGCGTAAATCGACCATAGAATTTTGTAGTCGCCCCCGAGTTTGGTCATCCATCTCCTGCCACAGGGCTTTAGGAGCCCGAAGGATTCCCTGGGCTAAAAAGGCCGCATCGACCAGAGTCTGTTGAACGTCACCTCGAAAATGCAGGTAGGCGGGGTGATCCGGATGAGTCTGGATAGAAAGGGATTGGCGAGCAAGGTTGGCCAACTCGTCGCGAATGGCTGACTCGCCGACCGAGAGACCCGGAGCATCGAGCCAAGGACCGATCCCCGAAAGGACCCGGCCCATGGCCTCGAGGGGTGCAACCTTTAAACGTTTTGGGTCGATACTCCTATGATGCTCTACCGCCAATGCAGATTCGAGTCTCCCCTCGGCGGCAGCCGCAAGAACCGGCCGCACCAGGCGGTCTGCGTACTGGACCCATTCAGATCTGTTCATGGATTCACCCTAGCCCTCGATGGGGTTCGGCGTCAAGACCGACTCTTCGCCAGCTTCTCCTCCGTCGCTCCAAGGACCAAATACTCCCTATACAACCGATCGTAAATCCCAGCGTTTTCCGGCCGAGGTTTGTAGGACTTGGTAAACCCCGCTCCCATGGCCGTCTGAGCCTCACCAATATTCGGGTACACCCCTGCGGCCACGGCAGCAAACATCGCAGAACCCAGGGCTCCTGCTTGTTCGGCGGCACTTATGGCAATCTCGACCCCCATGACATCGGCCAAGGTCTGCATAACAAAGCTCGACTTGCCCGAGATACCACCCAGGGCAATGACCGAGTCGATTCGTACCCCTTCGACCTTGAACCGTTCAAGAATCGCCCGGCTGCCGAAGGCCGTAGCCTCGACCAGGGCCCGAAACATCCGCGGGGCGTCGGTTCCCAGGTTTAGGCCAGCGAAGGCCCCCCGCAGGTTCTGGTCAGCATCGGGGGTCCGTCGGCCGTTAAGCCAATCTAGGGCCACCACGCCACTCTCGCCGGGGGAAATTGCTTCTGCAGCAGTGCCCAGCCAGTCCAGCAACTGGGTCTCTACCCGCGCCAAGACTGCCGCGGCGGCGCTCATTTCTGCATCGGCGCTCACTTCTGCATCGGTGCCCTCGCCGTTACTCAGGTTTGCGCCAAGACCCACCGCCTGGTGCAAGGGCCACAGCAGAACCTGCTTGAACCAGTTGTACGCGTCGCCAAAAGCCGACTGACCGGCCTCGTAACCGATAATCCCCGGGACCACCGAGCCGTCTACTTGACCACAGATGCCTGCAACTACCTTTTCTTTCCCCACCGGGGGAGCAACCAGAATGTCGCAGGTGCTGGTTCCTACTACCTTGGCCAGTTGGTAGGGTCCAACCCCAGCCCCAACCGCACCCACGTGGGCGTCGATAGACCCAACTCCGACAACGCAAGTTCGACTCAAGCCCAGTCGATCGGCCCACTCGGCCGTAAGGGTTCCCAACGAAGTATCACCGGTATAGGTTTTGGTGCCAAGGGATTTGGCGATGTCGGCGAGCTTCGGATGTAACCGGGCAAAGAACTCGGCCGGTGGATACCCACCAAAGTCTTGGTGCCACAGAATTTTATGGCCCCCGGCGGTCCGGCTACGTTTGATTTTTGCCACGTCTTTGGTACCGGTTAAAAAGGTACCCATCCAGTCGCAGTGTTCGAGGGCGGTGGCTGCAGCGGCGGCTAACTCGGGCCGGCGCCGCAGTACCCGCAGGACCTTGGCCCAGTACCATTCGCTGGAGTAAATACCCCCCACAAAGAGGACCGGGTTTTGACCCGGGTGAGTCGCCTCCCAGTCTGCGGCGGCCTTGTTGATGTCCTCGGCCTCGGCGATGCTGGTATGGTCTTTCCACAATATGAACTGGGCATCAGGATCGTCTTTCCACTTTTCCTGGAAGGCTAGGGGGGTTCCCGTCTCGTCAGCAAGAATCGGCGTCGAGGCGGTCGTGTCGATCGACAAACCCACCACCCGGGCTCCGGCGCCCGAGGGGCTGGCTGCCAAGGCACCTTTGACTGCAGCTTCGAAACTCTCGATGTAATCCAGGGGGTGTTGGCGAAACTGGCTCTTGGTAGGGTCGCAGTACAGTCCCTTGGCCCACCGGGGATAGGAAGACACGGCCTGGCCTAAGACCCGGCCGTCGGCGGTCGACACGACCACCGCTCGGACCGAATCGGTACCAAAATCTAACCCAAGGACCAGGGGTGCATCGGATCCACTCGCTGGGCCACTCGCAGAACTACCCCCAACCCCGCCCCCCGAAGGGGCGAGATTTGGTACTATCCTCATCATTTTTTAAGACCGTACAGAGGACCATAGGCCGCACAGGCCCGGAAGTCCGCCGACTCGAAATCCGCGGTCCCAAAGGCATTCCAGGCTGCGGGTCGGTAAACCTTATCGGCGTCGACGTTGTGCATGTACACGGGAATTCGCAACATCGAAGCCAGGGTAATAATATCCTTCCCGTAGTGACCGTAGCTGAAGGACCCGTGATTTGCTCCCCAGGCGTTCATTACCGAGTACACATCTTTGAAGGGCCCTTGGCCGGTCAGCCGGGGGGCGAACCAGGTACTAGGCCAGGTTGGGTTGGTCCGCTCTTCCAGGGTTACCCGGACCTTTTCGGGTAGGTCAACTGTCCAACCTTCGGCGATTTGCAAGGCGGGGCCTAAGCCGTCGATTAGATTCAGGCGAATCATGGTTACGGGCATTACCCCTTCGGTAGAGTAGGTCGATGAGTATCCACCTCCTCGGAAGTACTCGGTTACCGCAGGTCCCCAGGTGGTAGCCTTCAGGCTTGCTTCCACGTCCTTGTCGGTAATTTCCCAGAAGGGTTTCATGACTGGGTTGCCTTTTTTGTCCTTCATTCGGCCAGCCCCATCCAGTGCGGCGGCGCCGGAGTTAATTAGGTGGATAATTCCATCCTTCGCTTGGCCGTCGAGTTTGTGACCCGTTACCCGTTTGACCGCATCGGGGCTCCAGAAGGTCCGGACGTCGGCAAAAATCTGAGCCGCTCCGTTTATTAGGTGACCCAGGAGCATAGACACGCCGTTGAGACTATCGTTCTCGGTCGCGAACATGAAGGGTTGGCGAATGCCGTTCCAATCGAAACTGGTGGTCAGTATCGATTCCATAAAATCCCCGTTAGGGTAAAAGTCGGTCCACTGCCGCTGACCTTGGAATCCACCCACCAGGGCGTTGCGACCCATAGCCTCTTCCTCGTACCCCATCTTGGCGAGTTTAGGATTACCTATCATGAGGTCGCGGGCAATGAGGGCCATCTTCACCACAAACTCCCAGTCCTTGGCCTTGGCTTCTTTGGATTTTTGTCCGGCGGGAGGATTTGTTTCTCGGCCTTCGGGACAGTTTCTCTTGGTCCACTCCAGGGCCTTCTTATACTCGTCCTGGTCGTAGATTCCTTCGTCCATCCGACGAATGAGCTCGGTGGAGTCGACCATTTCGTTTCGCATTCCCAGGTAGTTCTGGAAGAGGGAATTATCTACAATCGAACCTGCAATACCCATGGAGGTTCCGCCAATAGCCAGGTAGCTGCGACCTTGCATAGTAGCTACAGCCAAACCGGCTCGAGCAAACTGTAACAACTTCTCGCCTACATCTTCGGGAATCGACATATCGTCGGGATCTTGCACGTCTTTGCCATAAATACCAAAGGCGGGCAGACCTTTTTGGGCGTGGGCCGCAAGAACCGCCGCCAAGTACACCGCCCCCGGTCGCTGGGTGCCGTTAAATCCCCATACAGCCTTGGGCATAACCGGATCCATATCCATAGTTTCGCTGCCGTAGCACCAGCAGGTAGTTACGGTTAAGGACACCCCTACCCCTTCCTTGCGGAATTTTTCTCGACACTGGGCGGCTTCGACGACTCCACCGATGCACGAATCGGCAATGACACACTCCACCGGCTCACCGCTGGGATGGCGTAAGTTTTCGGTTAAGAACTTGGCCGCAGCTTTTGCCTGACCCATAATTTGAGCCTCTAAGGACTCACGAACTCCGCGACGGCGACCATCAATTGTAGGTCGAATTCCAATCTTAGGAAGTGCTGGCTTCCAATATCCCTTGTACTCTGACATACTTTCCTCCTGGGTTTCCTCTGCTTTTTCGGTTAAACGATTGCACAACGTGCCCGTCCTTCTTACTTGTTCTTTCGATCGAATTGCACTATTTCGGTTTTTAATCGTTGAATTCTGGAGGGATGATGATTCCCCCGAATTCTATCCAGAATCGTTTCGGCTGCTATTTTTCCAATTTCTTCTATGGGTTGCCGGACCATAATTGTACAGAATCCCAGACTCGACGAAAAATCCATCTCATCAAATCCGATAAGCTCTGGCACCCGCCTCTTGGCTTGTTGATGCTCCAGAAGGTACTTTGCTGCCCCCAAGTGCATGAACACATTGGACAAAAACACACATTCCGGCGGATGGGCCAGGGCCAATAACTGACCCATGAGCTCGTACCCCGAATCCTGATGAAAGTCCCCAAAAAACACATACTCGTCCTGAAAGGGGATATGGTAGTCCTCCAGAGCCCGAGTGTATCCGGCCAATCGTTCCCGGGCCGACGTCAGGTCCATGTTCCCGCCGATAAATCCTATCCTTTTGTGGCCCTTCGCTAGGGCGGCCTCGACGGCATGGTAGGTTCCATTGATGTTATCGACCAAAATTGCGTCGGTTTGGTAGTCTTCTACTACCCGGTCCACCAGCACCAGGGGCACGTGCCGAGCATCTGCGGCCCGTAGATGGGCACCTCGGCTACTGGAGGGTATTACAATGACCCCGTCTACCCCCTGATCCAAGAGCAAATCCAAGCGGGCGGCTTCGTCATTGCGGTTCTCGTTGGCATTACAAATGACCAAGGTATACCCGTCTTGGCGCAGCCGACTTTCAATTCCCCGGGCAATCCGCATAAAAAAGTCGTTGGTAAACTCGGGAACAATAAACCCGATAGTCCGCGACTTATTCGTCTTGAGACCCCGGGCAAAAGGATTCGGACTGTATCCTAGGTCTTCGACCGCCTGCAACACCCGTTTCGACGTTTCTTCGCTTATCCGCCGGTCTCGATTTATAACCCTACTCACCGTTGCGGTCGAAACTCCACAGCGAGCCGCTACTTCTTTGAGGGTCGGCGAGGGCCGGGTAAGGTGGATCACTGGAGGCCTCGGGAGTAATTTTTCATGCCATCGATTGCACAATTTTCGCCCCAGATGTGGAGATTGTCAAGGCGAATTCAAAAAGATTACTTTGTGAACCAGATGTTCCACGGGTATACTGGATCCGTGGAAAGGCTTCAGATATTTTTTCCCGAGTTCCAATTGCGAAACCTTCGACAAAAGCCAGTAATCGATACCAACAGGGTATCAAGGCAGGCCGTGATCGATCCCGAGTAGCATTCGGAGAAGAAGGAGTATGAATGTTAGTGTACCTCGATATGTGTTGTTTTAATCGTCCCTTTGATGATCAAACCCACCCGCAGGTACAACTGGAGACAGAAGGCAAACTGCTTCTTCAGCAGAAAATTAGAAATGACGAGATCAAAATAGCGTGGAGCTACATGTTGGACTATGAAAATTCGGCAAATCCCGATACCGATATTAGTGCCACAATCGTAGCATGGGAAAAACGGGCATCGGTTGTAATAGAGCCTGGGCAAGTTATAGTAGATAGAGCGAATGAAATTCGAAGTTTAGGAATTGACCCTAAAGATGCTCTACATATATCATGCCCTATCGAGGCCCGAGCCGATTGTTTTATCACCGTCGACAGGGGAATTCTAAAGCATCGCAAGAAAATTTCTAACATCGAAATAAAGAGTCCCTTAGAGTACTTTTATTAGGAGACCAAAAATGCGTTCGGATATGCTCATTCGTCATGACGGATTTAAGGCTTTATTTGGTCAACTCGATCCCGTAGAAGCCGAACGTTTTCTCGTTATGCTCAAGAGAGGCAACCTTGACTATACTGAATGGAGAAAAGAGCTTTGGCCAGAACAAAGTGTCGAGGAAATTTCCCAGAAGGCGACCTTGTATTGGAATAAGAAAAGATCTCAGCAAGAGTAGGGACGGACAACTTACTTATTATTGCGAAGGGTAGCTCCTTCCAAAAGAGTACCTTAAAGAGACCTACCTTTTCCCGCCGTACCGTTATCCCCATATCGTCCTTCTATCTTCATTCAAGTTATCTAAATCTCAATCTGAGTAGGAACTCTGAAAGCAAGTGTTTCATACACAAAGTATACTATTTCACCCCGGTTCGGGGCCGAATCCCAGACATCAAGCGTTGTCGGTATGGCAAATGTAGTCCCTCTCGAATATGGCTACCATGTTGCATTTAGTTAATAGATGCTGCATCATACTTCTTGAAAGTCCTTAAGGAACATATATAGGCGGATAAGAGGAAAGGATTCGTTATTAAGGGCATGGCTGGTCAGAAACCCAACAGGCGTTTTGCAATACATACATGGAAAAAGAAATAGACAAACCCGAGGAGACCGCTCAGTTAGACAGACTCTTGCCCCCAGAATTTAATTGCGGGAAGATTCTCGAAGCCTACCAGGACCTAAGAGAATGGGCCTATTGCGATCGCGAAGAACCTATATTTACTCATTCAGACCAATAATCGTAAGTAGTTGTTGCCTCATAGCCCTCGCGTTCGTGCTCAAATCTACCGTTGCAAATCGAATCTCATGACTTTGTATAGTCACAGATTCAAGATAATTTTCGCCGATTGCTGGATGGAGGAGTATCCCCAATGAACTCATCGAACCTGCATCACTTAGGTTTTCTTGGGACCTTAGGTAGGTGTAAATTTGATAAATATATGAGTTTCGAAGCGTCATATCTCTATACCAACCCTTAGTTAATAGGGAGTTAAACTTTGTATCGATGATTATCCTTTTTCCACTCGGGCGATGGGTCATGTAAATATCCGACCGCATCGAGGGAAGGATAGCATCAATCCCATTAGTTCTGCGGGTAATACTCCAATCAAGTCCCTTACCAGCTTCGACAACCCAGCCCCTTGATGAAAGCAATACGTTGTAGAAACCCGCGATGCCCTTCTCAAAAAGCTTTCGTAAGTAATGTTGGTTTTTATCGGTCGATATAAACCGAGCTAAAGTTCCAATCTCGTTAGGGATAAGAAGGTCATGGGCTAATTTGGCCGCCATGACCATAGGCTTGTCTTGTATATCGTGCCTTCCGAAGTTAAAAATTCCGGCAGGAGGCTTCGAAAACATAAACCGACTGACTCCATTACGTTCAAGTAGCCGAGATAGAAACAAACAATGAGACGCAAGATCAGGTCGATCTACGATTTTGGCGACCCCGGCAAGAGAAGCGAGAATAAATTGATATCTTCGGGTATCAATAGTTAAGCGATCGAACTGGCAACGAATCCTTCCTCTTTCGAGTAAACCCCTACCGATGGTATCGAGTAAGAGAATCTTTCCCCGTACGCGACCCAAAATACTAGTATGCCTCTCCAATCCATGACTCATATTTCGACCGATTCTTTTTTCGACTTGAAAACACAAGATCTCTGCTATCAGATCAGGTAGTTGATCAGGATTATCTTCAACTCCTATCGAATTTTCACCAAAGAGCTGTAGAAATTCTGAAGCATAAGCGATGAGCAACCAGATATTACGGATAGGAATCGAACTGTCAGTAGTCGATTCCTGTTCGATAGTGCTCGTCATAGATCACTCAGGAGACGTGTTTTTGCTTTTTTGGCCTGGGTAGGGTCGTCAAACCAATACTCGTCGAGAAGGGGACCAATTTCGGTATCAACAATATGTTGGAACCATTTCTTTGCATCGGGAATTGGCTCAAATTAGGAAGGAGTAACATAGCTATGCCCAACACTAAATTGACTTCCAAGACTTCGATCCTCGCTGATCTCTTGATTCAGACGCATCAATCTACCACGAACCTCATTGAGGAATAACCTATCTATTCCATTCTTTTCGTGGACCCAGTTTTCCCATGTTGAATCCAAGATCGGCTCAAGGTCGAAAAAGGCAAATCTTCTACGCAAGGCAAGATCCACCAACGCAAGAGAACGATCAGCAATATTCATCGTACCAATGAGGTAAAAATTATCCGGCACATAAACTTTTTCCCCGGACTTCTTTCGATAAGAAAGTTCCATCGCTTCCGACGGGGTCCTTTTCCCCACTTCAATGAGAGTTAGCATCTCTCCAAATATTTGAGCGGGATTTCCCCTGTTGATTTCCTCAATAACCATAACGTATTTTGAAGAAGGATCAACTGTTGCCTCTTGGATAATTTCCATCATAGGTCCGTCGACAAGAACCAACCGACCTTCACCCGATGGCCTCCAACCACGAATAAAGTCCTCATAGGACAAGTTCGGATGGAATTGAACTACTCTAACCTTGCTTTCATCTCGCTGCCCAATCAGGGCGTACGCCACCCGTCTAGCCAGCCAGGTCTTGCCTGTCCCTGGCGGCCCCTGAAGGATCACATTTTTTTTCGTTCTCAATCGATCAAGCAAAGTATTTACTCTTTCTAGAGGTAAGAAACTTCCTTCCCCAACGATATCGTCAACCGAATAGGGCAGTATTGGTTTCGACTCTTCCCTATCATTCAACTGAATAACTAAAAAAGTCGGTAAATCTGGTAAATTGGGAAATTTTTGTATCCGATTGAGCAAGGAAGTCTTTGCCTCGGTCGCGAACGCGTACGAAACCCCGGGTTGGTAGATCTACTAGTCCGGCCCTTTTTAGATACGACTTTGCCCAGGCTGCTCGGTTATCAAAGAGCGGTAACCCGGTAGATTCAAGAGTAATAACATCGAATTTTTCTAGCTTTAGATCCGCCTTAAGTGCGTTATAGATGTCTTTTGACAGATGATCTTGACCATCCTGCAACTTCCGAAGGAGGGGGATCATCAAATCGTCAAACTTCGGAATCAGGTTCTTTAAATCTGCATCAATTTCGTCCACACTCGGAGTCTCTTCACTGTCTTCCAAATAATCAGGGTCAGTAGCCATCGGATGAACTGATGTACCCGACTCCTTGTAAAGCCACGATGAAAGTGAGAGTTCTGGAAATGAATACACTGGATAACCTTCCTCTTGAAATCGGGTTTCCAACGTTTCCAGCAATATCAGGTAATCTTTGCCACTACAGCGGCCCTTGAAACCGTTCAAACCAATTTGAAGTTTTAGTTTATTTTTGATGTAACTTTGAGATTGACCATCAAGGGTCGGATAATTCCAAGGACGGATCCAATACAACCCCATTGTTAAATTCCATCCAATACCCCACTGTTTTGCAGTGGCATCGTAAATACGAAGAAATTCGCTTCTTGCTTTTGTATTGTCCGTATCGGAATACTCCAACGCCCTAGCAAACATTTCCCATAGATTTTCTATGTCATTTGGTTCTCGCCGGTAGGCGTATCCAAAAAACCAAGTACGTTGATTATTGATAACTGGAATCCCTTCAAAGGAATCAGGCACCGCTTCGGAAACTCCTAAGAAACTTGCTAATTTGAGGCCAATGTTCTTTCGATTGTCGTCAGTAAGGCCACGGTTAAAAATCCCGAAAACGGTGAACGGGCAAATGTCTTTAAGAGGACCTCCGGGTTCTCCTTCCTTGTACTGATCGTTGAGGATCGACATGTAGTCCACTTCTTCGGCTATTTTGTGGATATACTCGACCAACTCATTTCGTCGATTTCGGAAAGCCAAGAGTTTATTAGCGAAGTCTTCATAGAAGGTGGTCCAACGGAAACTTCTTCTATTAACATCCAAATCGCCAAAACGACCTTTCCAATAAGGATGATTCCGAAAGCGTTCTATATCCTGGGATTCATTATTAAATGCAAAATCGATAAGGGCATCCGCCATCCAATCCTAAGTGTATGACCGTCGTTCAGATTCTCTGTGACAACACCGACGGCTTTTATTGCCATAACCGACACATAGTGACTCCTATTATCGAAAGGCAATTCTTTTTTGACAACAAAAGCTGACTTTATCGCTATTGGGTCGCCCGCCTGAATTGATCGAACTGTCGATAGGACCGTTTCATCCGAATGATCTGTCTGCCAAATGCCTTCCCGAATGAACCTTTCAGTTTGATCGTCGGTACCACCGTAAGAAGCCCCTACAAACCAACTTGCCTTTCTTTGAGGGGATGCTGAAACTGGCATAGGTTCCTTTCTTTATCACTATTCTTTCCTTGAGTTTCTTATGGTTGTAACGTGAAATGCCTCAATAATCTATAGCCCCTCTTGTCCACCTACCCCTTCCCCACATCGACCCACCCCTGGGCCCGACTAACCTCAAATAGCTCATCGGGACTCATGGCAATCGCCGAGTTCGAACTCCCACAGGCCGGAAACACAATATCAAACTCCCGAAGGGAGACATCCAAATAAGTCCGCACCGCTTCCTTGACCCCAAAGGGACAGATACCACCAACCCTATGTCCAATGAGGGACTCTGCTTCTTCGGGGGTTAACATGGATCCTTTGAATCCAAAGGCCTCGCGGAATTTTTTGTTGTCGATTCGAACATGACCGGCGGCAACAATCAGGAGGGGACCATCGGGTCCTCGAAACGAGAGGGTTTTGGCTATCCGTTCGGGCTGGGTGTTCAGGGCCTGGGCAGCCAGTTCCACAGTGGCGCTGGACACCTGGAACTCCAGAATGTCCTTGTCCCGTCCCCATTGGGATAGGTAGTTACGGACTTCGGCTAATCCCATAGTTCAGGGGCCTCCAACCAGGGGTACAAGTGACGAACCTCGAGGGCACCAAAGCGCTCAAGCCGAAGATCGGCGACCAATTGGGTACCAGAAAATCCATAGGTCCGGTGGAAATATTCCAGGTTCTTGCTCAGTTGAAAGTCGGTAGATTTGACCTCAATCATCTTGAGGGGTTTTTCTTCTTGGGTAAGCAAAAAATCAACCTCCTTACCTTCCTTTGTCCTAAGATAATGAAGACCCCTCGGTATTCCGTCGATATCCTCCCTGAAGTACATATTCCGGAGAAGAGAAACTCCCACAAGGTTCTCGAGACGGGCACCAATGTCTTTGACCAAGGCAGTATCGAAAAAGTAGAGTTTAGGCTGTTGCAAGAGGCTACGGGAAATAGACCGGGAGAAAGGATACACAAGAAATACCAGGTACAGGGCCTCGAGAATTGCAATGTACTTTTTTACCGTATTCGGGGCGATGCTCAAGTCCTCGGCCAGACTTTGGTAGCTTAAGGGTGAGGCAACTCGCGACCGCAGAAGCTCGACCAATAGGTTCATGGCCTTTAGGTGACCGATGTTTTCGTAGTTGAGGATATCTTCTCGTACTAAACCATCCAGGTACTGCTTCTGCCATCGCCTAGCATCGTTCGGGTCAAGAGAAAGGAAAGGTTCGGGAAACCCACCTCGGGTCAAGAAGTCATCGAGACCCCGATGTTCTCCAGCCCAGGAAACCTCTTCGGGTGTAAAAGGAAGGAGTCTATGGTGATAATACCGACCGGCCAGACTATCGCCGGACTGTCGAAAGGTCTCCAGTCGAGCGCTTCCGGTAACCAGGATTTTCATACTTCGAGGGCGAGTATCCCAGATACCTTTGAGAAAATTCTTCCAGCCTTCCATCTTGTGAACCTCGTCCAAGACCAATAACTCGAGGTTCGTTGACCAGGCTTGATCCAGAATAACCTCTCGGTCTTGGGGATTATCCCAATTGAGATACAGACTGGAGGGGAACTTGTTAGCAATCTCGCGGGAAAGCCAAGTCTTCCCCGCCTGCCGAGGGCCGGAAAGAAACACCATCTTCTTCAAGAGGTCAGAAAGAATTTTTTCTTCTTGTTGTCTTAACACTCGACTATTCTAAATCGTTTTGCGGATTAGTCAAGACTAATCCGCATTCTGTTGCGGATTAGTCGACCATGGAGAGAAATTTAGGGCTCTTTCTCCATAAAATCGCGAAGCTCGGGGGTCGAGGGGTTATCGAGGATCGAGGGTGGCCCCATTTCGCCAATACGGCCATCGTGCATAAAAATGACATACTCGGCAAAGCTACGAACGAAGCTCATAACGTGAGACACGAAGACAAAGGCCTTGCCGGTGCTCCGCAGTTCTTTTACCGCACTCAAGACTTCGTAGGTCAGAACTGGATCTAAGGCCGAAGTGGGCTCGTCCAGAAAGATTACCTGAGGATCTATGGACAAGGCCCGAGCTATCGAAGCCCGCTGGGCCTGCCCACCGGATACATTCTTAGGCAACTTGTGTACCTGATCGCCTAAATGAAGCAGTTCAAGGTACTTACACGCCTGTTCCTGAGCTTCTTTCTTGCCCATGCCCCGAGTTTTCTCGAGAATGAGGGTAATATTTTTTTCTAGGGTCAAATGGGGAAAGAGATTATGGCTCTGAAACACAAAGCCTACTGAACGACGGTATTCTTCCGAGGTCACATCCGAGTCATTTATTCTAACTGTTCCCGATGTTGGAGATTCCAAACCGGACATAATCCGTAGCATGGTCGACTTTCCACTCCCCGAAACACCGATAATCCCAATCGATTTGTAGGACTCAAGGTTTAAATTCAAATCGTGCAGGACTTGAATATCGTAGGAATGGCTCAGGTTTTGTATATCTATCTTCATAGTCCCCACTTCCTGTCGATCCACTTCGTCAGCTGCGATAGAGGTATGGTAATCAACAAGTACAGTCCCCACATGAGCAGGAATCCTTCGACAAAGCGAAAGGTATTATTTGTCATGAGGGCTATTTCGTAAAAAAGATCCCTATAGGATAATACATTCAAAAGTGCGCTGCCCTTAATAATGAGGGAGAAATTATTCATCAACGGCGGCATTAAAATGCGGATGACCTGAGGAATAATTATGTAGCGGTATCGCTGAAAAGGTGTGAACCCAAAGAGGTCCATGACCATATATTGTTCTTGGCCTACGCTCGAAATGGCAGATTTAAAAATATTCGTCATATAAGGAGTCATGTAGATAACAAGGCCCAACTGACCCATAAACTGACGACTAGTGGTCCCAAAGGCAGGGCCGATGACAAAGGCCATGAGCATTATCATCACCAACAGAGGTGTGCCATAAATAATCTCAGTAAACACATCGGTGAAGGCCCGGCAGAACTTGGAACTCGAGGACGAGAGCAGATAAAACACGAAGCCCAGCACCGTACTGCCGACAAGGGCGATTACCGAGGCCCGAATTGTCAGACCCAATCCTTCTGCAATATTCAGAGCATAGGGTGCGATGGTCGACATGTCAAAGGGGCGGTTTTGCCTGGCAACAACGAACCAGGCAAGGGCCCCGAAAACAGCCAGAACTAAAAGATAGGACACCGCCGTTGCAGAGGGGCCTCTTCGGCCCCTATCAGGTTTCAGCAGTTCTTGAGAAATCTGTCCCATTTAGTTTTCGTTTACGTAGAACTCAAGTCCATATCGACCCAAAAGCTCTCGCATTTGTCCATCCCATTTCGTTGCCAACGTCTCATAGAGTCCACCGGGTTGGGACATAGCAGCAACGAACTCATTGGCCTGAGCCAGCAGTTCGGGTTCACCTTTACGAACACCCATGGCCACCGGGCTGGATACGAACGGATCCCATACAACCACCGTGTCCAAAGGATTCGCCATATGACCTCGAGTCACAGGAAACGCACTCATCATCAGGGCATCGGAGGTGCCTTGTACTACGTTCAGAACTCCAGCTTCAAGATTGGTTGCAATTTCGACTTCAAATCCCAGGGACTGAGGAATGCTGGTTGACACTTGTCCGGTAATTCCAGTGAAACGAACTCCCGAAATCGCCGTAAGATCTTCGGTCGATGAATCGACCGTTATGCCGTTTGCATCGGCGAATTCTTTGTTTACCAAGCTAATTATCTTGAAGTAGAAATAGGGCTCGGAAAAGTCAATTGCTTGAGCTCGCTCGGGGGTTCGGCTCATGGATGCGATGATTATGTCGATTTCACCCGCGTTGAGGGCAGGTATGAGGGAACTAAAGTTGGTGTCGACCACTTCGACTGGTCGCCCAATGTATTCCCCGAAGGCATTGGCGACATCTACACTAATACCGAAGGGTACGCCAGCGGAATCTTGGGTCTCAAAGGGGGGGTACCGAAGATCCATACCTACTCTGAGAGGCTCTGAGGCGGCTGCTTGAGGGGCCTGGTTGCCACCACCAGCATAGACAGTAAATCCGAGAAGAATAGCAATAGATAACGTAAACAGTATCTTTCTCACAATTGAACTCCTTGTGTTTTGTTGGAGCAAAGGTCGTAAACTTGACCAAGGGTGTCAAGTTATTTAGCAATTTTTATTCGTTGCGAAGGTGCGACGATCCAAGCATAAAATGTACTGCTGCGGCGCAGTGAAGCGCCGTGGTATCAAAAAGTGGTACCGAGGTTAGGGCCTGAGTCACCAAGAGAGGAATTTCTGTACATCCAAGAATCATTCCCTCGCATCCCTTCTGGCCCATCCTCTGAATCATGTCCAAGAATTTTTGCCTCGACTCGGGTAAAATGTTCCCAACCACTAACTCGTCGTAGATAACTCGATGAATAACCTCCCGTTCTTCTCTTTCCGGTAGAATAACCTCAAGATCAAAAGCCTCGGAAAGCCGCTGATTATAGAAATCCCCCTCCATAGTAAAACTGGTCCCAAGAAGTCCTACTTTCTTATAACCGGCCTCAACTATAGCCCTTCCGGTGGCATCGGCAATATGTAAGAGGGGTACGCCAATCGCACTCTGCACCTCTTTTGCGCTGTGATGCATCGTATTGCTCGAAATTAAAATTCCCGATGCTCCAGCGTTTTCTAACGAACGAGCCCAAAAAATGAGCTCTTGCGTTAGTTCGTCCCACCGGCCGGCGACCTGCAACTTTTCGATTTCGCCAAAATCCAAGGAGGCCAAAAGCATTTTTGCCGAGTGAACCCCACCCAATCTTTTATTCACTTCTTGATTAATAATTCGGTAGTATTCAGCCGAACTTTCCCAACTCAAGCCACCAATAATTCCCAGGGTTTTCATAGGATAAAGTGTAGCCTCGAACGAAAAATCTCGCTACCCAATAGCGCCCGAGAGAATTATCTTACCTATATGAAAAGATACATGAGCTATTTTGTCATCTTCTTACTCGTAGGTTTTGGGGCTCTCTTCCTTTTTGCCGGAGGAAGTTCCCAGGCGTCGAATTCAACTAACACCCAGGAGTCCCAAATGAGAACAAACCCAACGGTGGTAGATGGTATACCCCTTACCCAGCTACCTGAAGACTATACGTACGAAGTTAACCTTCCCCAAGAACAGTGGAGGCAAATCCTCGACACCCGCCAATACCAGGTCCTTCGGGAGAAGGGCACTGAACGAGCCTTTGATAATCCTTTATGGGATAATAAAGAAAGAGGCATCTACTACAGCGCAGCCACCGGTGCGCCTCTGTTCCATAGCGACGATAAGTACGATTCCGGAACTGGTTGGCCAAGCTTTACAAAACCAATAAGTCCTGAGGCCATTCACTATTTGGGTGATTTCAGCTACTTTATGGCCCGGGTCGAGGTTGTAGACAGTCTCTCGGGTAGCCACCTCGGGCACGTCTTTCCCGATGGGCCAGCCCCGACCGGCCATCGCTATTGCCTGAACTCGGCGTCGCTCATCTTTGTGCCCGAAGGTGGGCAACCACCGATTATCGCCGGCCTCGCCGAAGCCTTAGCTCGTCAGGGACAATAAGAACTCCGCTATTTCGCTTGCTCCGTTTTTAAGACGGAGCTTCCTTATCTTATTCTTTGCGTCGAGTATCGGTTGAGGGTCTTCCAGGAGATTCGAAATAAATTCCGGGACTTCCCATGACTCCCTCAAAAACCATCCTACTCCGTTATCGCTTGCGTAATCGATATTTGCAAATTCGCTGGTAGTAACCGCATCAAAGAATACTATCGGTAAGTTCCGGTGAAGGGATTCGAACATACTCGCGGGCCCGGCTTTTCCTAAAATAAGGTCCGAATAATCCATGAGATTCCATACTTGGTCGACAAACCCATGGGCAATAAGCTGTGTGTTTTTGAGTTCGTGCGCCAGTGACTCTAACCTTTGACGGAGCACGTCATTTCTTCCACAGACCACAGTGAGAGTAATCGGTAAATCGGCCTGAATGAGCTTCGAAAGTATTGTTTCGAACTTGCCTTTTCCCTCAGCCCCGGCCATTGCCATTACCCTTAAGGGCCTGGTTCCCAGTGGTTGAGGTGAATCTTCGGGCTTTCGAGGGCTGTTAAATTCTTTCCGTACGGGGTAGGGGAAAAGACGAATCTTTGATCTGGGCATTCCAAGGGAAATTGCGTGAGAGTAGGCTTCGGGAGAGGTTACGATAAGTTCATCAATTTCTCTCCAAATCCAAAGACTCGACAGGGTAAATGCCTCGGCGGCAAAAAGAACAATCTTGGTGGGAAGGTGTATACCCCTCCGTCTGGCAAGGTTTCGAGCCTCTAGAGCAGGGGGAATATTCAAGTAATGGGTACTAAAGAAAACCCGGGGTCTATTTCTTAAGATCCAAAGGGCACCCTTATTCACCGCTTCCTTGGACCACCTCAACACGAAACTTCTGGTAACCTCACCAGGAATAGCTTCCAATGCCTTCGTGCCCGCATAGGTAAGCAGGGGATTTCGTAACATGTCATTCCAGGACTTCTTGTGAATAGCGTCAAAGGCTACCGCCTTTACAGCCTCATGAAAATCTAACAATTGTACGTCATAATTGGGTGTATTCTGAGTTAGCGATTGTTGTACTGCAACTGCTGGGCTTTTATGGCCGCCACCGGCGTCTATCATGGCAAGGGTAATCATTGTCGCCTCCCATTGTTACTGAGGTGTGTTAGGAATCTATGAGAAAACGAATATTTATCGCTCTAATTATTGGTTTAAGCGTCAATACCTTCTTGGGCCTCCTGATGGATGGGGAGCAAATCCTCGAGAACCTTCAGAACCTTTCACCCTGGCTCTTGCTTTCGGCCTTCGGTCTTCAGGTGGTACCGGTAATTTTTGATACCTTTCGGACCAAGATAATGCTGAAGGCAGTCCAAATCAATTTTTCCTGGGGGAACGCTTTTACAAACTCTCTTTTGGGTTGGTTTTTTAACTTGGTCACTCCAATGGCTGCCGGTGGCCAACCTTTCCAGATCTACCACCTTACCCAGCGGGGAGTACCAAGCAAGACCGCTGCCAACGTTATATTCTCCCGTTTTGTGGTAAATGCCCTCCTCCTTGTGGGCTTTATTGGTCTAGGCACTCCTAAACTTGCTCGGATTGGTCGATTATTTCCCGGAGGGTATTGGATTTTTGGCATTGGGCTTGGTACAACGGTCGGATTTGCATTGCTCTTTTTCTTGATTCTAATGAACCCACTACAGGTAGGTTTTTGGGTCTTTAAAAGTCGACATACGAAGCTCGGTAAGTTTATTGGAAAGATTAGCAAACAACCTCGTTGGAGTCTTAGCCTTCTCAAGTGGACTCATACCCTCCAGCGGGAAATCACCTTTCTTTGGACAGCCCGCAAATCCGCAGTGATGGTCGACATTCTCCTCAACTTCGGTCTCATTGTCGCCCAGGGATTCTCCCTCTATCTCGTCTTCGCCTACGTGGTACCAGGAATGTTATCCTTTTGGCAGGTCATGGTCGTGTACGTGGTGGTCTGGCAGGTAGTATTCTATATACCAACCCCTGGAGCAAGCGGAAGTCTGGAAGGACTCTTTACTCTGGTCTTTGCGGGTCTTACTGGACGCCCGGAAGCCAGTCTTTTGGCAATTATTACCTGGCGATTAGGGAGCTATTACCTCTTTCTTCTCTTTGGTCTCGGGGGATTTCTTGTCTATACCCGCCGCCACGAATCCGAGAAAATTGACCAATTTGCCAGATAGTCTCGACTTACTCCGCCAGCGGGGTACGAAAGGTTATCGATAATCGATTCCAGGCATTCATAAGGCTTATTTGATAGACGACATCGATAAGTTCATCTTCGGAAAATTCAGCCTTTGCGGCGTCGTAGATAAAATCTGGTACGTGGGTTTCGCTCACCAGGGTCATAGATTCGGCCATCTCCAGGGCAATTTTTTCCCGGGAGCTAAACATTTCTAATTCCCGAAAACTTACTAACAGGTCAAGTTTGCTTTGGGTTACCCCCGCGGCTAAAGCCTTACGGATATGGGTATGAATACAAAAGCTACACTTGTTTATCTGACTAATTCGCACCGAAACCAGCTCTCGAAGGTCTTCGGGCAGAGTGCTCTTAGCCAGTTCTCGACCAAGTCCGTATAAATGACGAGCCAGATCCGGCCTGGCTTTTAGGTAGTCTAATCTCATAGATCTAAGGTACCCATCAAAACCGATTGGGACTATACTTTAACAAGGGGGTTCTGCTATGAACTACACAAATCTTGGAAGAACTGGCCTCAAGGTAAGCAGACTCTGCCTGGGAACAATGAATTTTGGGCCCTACACTGAGGAAAAGGTTGCCTTTGAAATAATGGATAAGGCCCTTGACGCGGGAATTAACTTCTTCGACACCGCCAACGTGTACGGTGGTCTAGAGCACCGAGGATGGACCGAAGAAATTATCGGTCGTTGGTTTGCCCTGGGGGGCGGCCGAAGAGAAAAGGTGGTGTTGGCAACTAAAGTTTTTGGGGAAATGAAAGAGCCTACCGACGGCCCAAACGGCGATCGGGGACTTTCGGCCTATAAAATTCGCAGGCATCTGGAAGCCTCTTTACAAAGGCTCCAGACCGACCACGTCGAACTCTACCAAATGCACCATATTGTCCGAGAGGTTGGATGGGACGAATTGTGGGAAGTTTTTTCCCAGGCTCTCACCAAAGGGAAAATTGGTTACGTCGGCTCGAGCAACTTTGCTGGCTGGCATTTGGTCCAAGCCCAGGCGGCAGCTGCCGACCGACACCTGCTGGGCTTAGTAAGCGAACAACACAAATTTAACCTCCTGTGTCGACTTCCGGAGTTAGAGGTTCTACCCGCAGCCGAACACTTGGGCATTGGTATAATTCCCTGGAGCCCCTTGGCGGGGGGTAAGTTAGGGGGTAACGTTCTTAACCCTGCCCCCGGTTCCCGTGGCGAAGCACTGGCAAAAACCCTTACTCCCGACGAGCGCTCCCAATTCGAACGCTACTCCGCCCTCTGCAAAGAACTCGGCGAATCGGAAGCAAATGTGGCCCTGGCCTGGCTCTTGGCCCAACCGGCGGTAACTGCGCCAATAATTGGACCCCGGACGCCTGAGCAGTTCGAGGACACCTTGCGGGCAGTAGATATTCAATTGTCCGAGGAAGTATTGAAGAAACTCGACGAAATTTTCCCTGGCCCTGGAGGTAAGGCCCCCGAAGCCTACGCCTGGTAGAATTAGGCCGAACGAATGGTGAGGACTAATCCTCGAGGATTATAACCTCACCAACGGCCACAACCGCAACCTTGTCGCCGACCAGTACCTGTCCAACCATGCTGGCGAAGTAGCCGTCGAATTCGAGCTTCTTCGATAGTAGGGTAACTGTCTGATTGGGAGAAACCGGTTCAAGGAAGTACGCGCTGGCGATTCTGGTCGCCCGGGCGGGCACCGGAGTAGCATCGGAACCAATATCGGTCCGATTCTTAGCCACAAAATAGTACATACACAAACCCAGTTGACCAATGGCCTCGACCGACAGGTTCCCCGGAAATAGGGGTACCTCTGGGAAATGGCCGGCAAAAACTGGATCCTTTGGGTCCAAAAAGAGCTCCCCACTCATAAACCCCTGGTCTGGGTCGTAGCCCGTGAGCCGATCTACCAGCCGCAGGGGTGGGCGATGGGGTATGATTTGATGGATCGATTCGGGACCGTAGTCCAACTTTACAGGCAAAGCCCCTCGATCAAAGAGGGGCTTTTTCCTGAGTTTTTTAACAATACTATCTATTTCGTTCGGGTCCATAATTAAGGGGTTCGACTTGTCTTGAGGCCCTTGATTATGACGTCTTCGATGACATTCAAAGCCGTATCCATCATGGCCTTGGTAAACTGGCTACTGACCGAGATTCTAAATCGTCGGGCGTGGGCCGGAACCGCAGGATAATCGATAGGCTGTAAGAACAGTCCCCGAAGTTGGAGCTCGGCGGTGTACGAAAAGAGCTTCTCTCCACTCGGCCCAATTATGAGGGGGATAACTTGGCTATTGGAATCGCCAATGTCGGCGCCCATAGCCTGGAGGTTTTCCTTCATGTACCGGGTATTTGCCCACATGGCATTCCGCAACGACGAATCCCGGGTAGCAACTTCGACCGACTTAATCATGGCCGCGGTTACCGGTGGACTGGGTGCACAGCTGAAGTTCCAGCTCGATGCGTAACCCTTCATGTATCGGGCAAGACTGGCCTTGGTAGCGATAAATCCACCTACCCCGCCAAAGCTCTTGGACATTGTTCCGTAGTTGATTCCAATCTTATCTTCCAGTCCGAAGTGCTCTCCAATACCCCCACCATGTTCCCCGAACATAAGGCTCGAGTGAGCTTCGTCGAGGTAGATTGGGGCGTTATAGGCCTCGGAAAGTTTCACTATTCCAGGAAGGTCACAAATGTCACCATCCATAGAATAGACCCCTTCGGCCACAATGAGTGTTCGTTTTCCCTTCGCCTTTTCGAGCATCTGCTCCAGACTTTGCATATTGTTGTGGTCAAAGAAGAGCATCTTTGCCCCCGAGAGCACCCCACCGTCGATGAGACTCTTGTGAGATTTTTCGTCAAAAATTATAAAGTCGCCCTTTCGCATAATAGCCTGGAGGGCACCAACGTTTCCTCCATAGCCAGACGAAAATATGAGTGCGTCTTCTTTCTGTTTGAGTTTGGCAATCATCTTCGTGAGCTGCACGTGTATATCGAGAGTACCCGATACAAGGGGTGCCCCTGAGCTGGACATGCCATACTTGGCTGCGGCTTCTTGGGCTGCTTGAATGACCTCTGGGTGGGTAGAAAGCCCTAGATAATTGTAGCTGGTCATATTGATCATCGGTCGGCGTTTGCCGTCGATGTTAGACAATATTTCCGTCTGGGCCGCAGGGGCTTTTAACAGTTGCTGACCGGTAAAACTAAAGGCCTGTTGTACTTTTGGGTGGTTGATCCAGGCCTCAAAATCTGCGGGGGGGGCGAGGACATCGGGATTATTGTTATAATGGAAGTCTGCAAGACTGTAATTTGTTACATCTGACATAGGGTGTTCCTTAGGGCTGGGCCCCGCCGGGCTCCATCGGGGGAATCCCGGAAAAAAAACCCGGTTGCTTACCGCCTTCGGCTTTCCTAATCAAATTGGGGGATCTCTGGAATCTTTTTTTGTGTAAATCGGTCATTGCAACCCAATGACTTACCTCGAGCCATTTGCAAACTTTCTGCAAATGGCATGCGCAAAAATGAAAACCTTGTTTTGCGCATGGTTCTCGCAAAAACTTTTGCAAGAACCTTAGACGTCAAACTTACAAAAAAAGTAGTTTCCAGAGGGTCCCTTAGAAAAACGAATCCGATAAACTTCCAGGTAACCAAAGAGAAAGTATTAACCTTCTACGTTTTCCATGAACTTGTCTGCCAGGGCATCGATTGTTCCGATGTCTGCCAGCTCGGACCGGGGAATCTTAATGTCCAGGTCCCGCATAGAACAGGATACAACTTCAATTATGTCCAGACTATTCGCACCGTAGTCTTTCATAGACTTCGATACGTCAATTCCGTCCACTTCTACATCGTCGAGATTATCTACGATGTTCTTTTTAATTACCTCAATGACTTGTGCTTTTGTCATTTTATACTCCTTGTAGAGGTTTAGTTTTTTTCTTGTTGCTTCTTCCAGTGCTGAAAGCGCATCATACTATTATCCGCAAAAGGCAGTCCATAGTCAACGTTCAAGACTTGGCCGTTCATGGCGTCCATAAAACCGCTAGCCAAGGCGAATACGGCCTTTCCGCAGTCTGCGGGTTTGAGAATTTCGTCCTCGGTGGCCAAGCCCTCCCGAACGATGTAATCGAAGAATTCATCACCAAATATTGCCGTAAAACTCTCGGTCTTTACGGTTCCAAATCGAATAACGTTGACTCGAGAACCTTCCTTGAAAAGGTGAACCGCCAGGTACTTTCCAAAAAACTCCAAGAGGGCCTTACTGGCTGCTACGTAATCGTAGCCCTGATAGAAGTGATCGGGACCATCGCTGGAAATTGCAATAACCTTTTTCGGGTAGGAACCAAATCGGGTCTTTATGCGACGGGTATACTCGACCATTGGCCAGGTGGAGTAATCCAGAGTCTTGTACAAACTACGCTTCTTGTAGTCATCCAGGCTCCGCATGGTTGCAGCGTAACCAACATTCGAGATAAAGATATCGACCCCATGGGGGCTGGTCTTGGCAATTTCTTCTAACAGAGCGTCGGTATCTTCATCCACCGACACATCAGCCTGAAGCAAAATTGGCCGCACTCCTCCTACCCCCTCGAACTGGGCCATGAGCTGATCGGTATCGGCGCTTCCCCACTTATAGGTCAGGTAAGTTTGGGCCCCCGCAGCTGCAAAATTTAGGGCCGAGGCCAGGCCAATTCCTTTGGTTCCTCCAGTAATGAGTACCGAAGTCCCTTTCATATCTATTGTAATCAAGGTGTATCTCCTTAAACGATCGTACTAGGTTTGGGCGTAGAAACCTTGGATAATCTCTTTGGTCTCTGGATATCCAAAACTAATAGTGTGCATCATATCTTCTTGTAGTCGAGCATCGATGAGCATTTTTTTCTTCGGTGCGCTAAGGGTGTACTTAAGCAACCCTATACTCTTTGGGTTTCTTTCCGAAATCTGCAGGGCTACATCTTTCGCCTTTGCCAGAACTTCGGCTTTTGGAAGTATGTAGTTAAACCCACAGCCTTTTTCCGCCAGCTCCTTGCCCTTAAATCGTTTGCCGGTGTACATCATTTCTGAGGCGATGTACGGACCTACCAACGAGGGCAAGAGGGTTGTTGTACCCATGCCCGGAGTAAAGCCCATGGTCATAAATACTGCACCGTAGCGGCTTTCGCGGGCGGCGATAATAATGTCCGCACACAGGCCAATGACGAGCCCCCCACCCATAGCGTGGCCAACCATGGCTGAAATAATCGGGAACCGGGTATTTACTAATCGCTCGGATATTACCAGGTCCCGGACAACAATGTGACCGTTGGCCAGGTCCATAAGGCTTTCTTTGTCGGCCCCACCAGAAAACACGTCGTCCAGGCCCTCTATTATGAGAACCCGGGGCTCGGCAGCCTCAATACTGTCCAACTCGTGAATAAAGTCTTCGACAAACTCGTGGGAGAATATGTTTTTTCCGACGGTGTCGACCATTTGTAGGTGGGCTATGCCGTTGTCTTCGATGTAGTGGGTAACCCGAATGTTTTCATTGTTGCTCACGCGGTTACTCCTTTTTGCTGGAATTGTGCTCCAGTCAGGTTCTGACTGGGCTTGAAGCGATCGAACCAAGGGGGCATTTCACCAATCGAGAAAGCCTTCAGACCCTGGGCCACGGCAGGTTTGGTCATAAGACTTAAAAGCTCATCGTGGGCCGCATCGCGAAACTCTGGAAAGTCCGAGTCGATGTTCGAAGCAATGAATCGTTTTGCCGAGGCCAAAGCCCCGGGCTCGGCTCGCATCATAGTTTTTATAAGACTTCGTAGGCCTTTCTCCAGTTCGGGCTCTTCGTAAACCTCATCGATCATTCCCAAGTGCTGGGCCTCGGTTGCCGTTAGCAGCTTTGCGCTGAGCACCAGGTAACGGGCCCGTTGGGGGCTTATTCGTTGCTGCATGAGAAAGGGTAAGACATTGGCAGGAATGAGGCCAAAAAGTACCTCGCTTAACTCAAAGCTGGCCTTCTGCCCGTGGGCGACAACAATATCGCTGGCGGCAATTAGGCCTATTCCCCCGGCCTTCACCGGACCTTCAACCAGGCTTAAAACCGGCTTGGGTCCAAAAGCAATAAGGTCCAAAACCTGGCCGTAGAGAGAAACTCCATCGGCTCGTGCGGCCTCCTGGTTCGAGTTGGAATCATCGCTTCGTTCATCCGAGGCGCCCTTATCGAGACTTTCTTTGAGCACGTCAAGGTTCATGCCCAAACAGAAATTTTCTTCTGCACTCCGAAGCAAAATCACTCTGACCGCAGGATTTCGAAGAAGTTCTTCGAGGGCCGAAAGGAGAGCTTGCAAAAAAGGAACATCCAGACGATTTGTCCCTTGTCCGTCGGACAAGGTAAGAATTCCCAGGCCAGAATCGACCCGGGAACGAACCGGATTGTTCTTAGGCAAAATCATAGGTGCGGTACCAATCTTTGACACCCTTCAGAACTAACAAACCGCTGCCTTCGTAGTGTTTTTTGTACCAACCGTCGAGGATACTAAAGTCGGGGGTAAATTCGGGATTTTCGATGTAAGTTTCTCGCAGATTTTCGATAAACTCGTACTCCTTAACCGTACATCGGCGTCGCTCATCGAGCTTGGCGTGAATATCCATCGCGGCCAGGGTCGCTTTTGCACCCGATTGCACAATTCCGCTATAGAATTCGCCTAGGGCGCCGGAACCGTAAGCAAAAAAGGCTAAACGATCGCCAGCCTTAATGTCGTCAGAGTTCACTATGACCGACGCAAGACCGGTAAAATTACTGGTTCCGTAGGTTGAACCTACCCGGGCGGCGAAACGAAGGGCGGGGTTTACTCGCTTTTCGAAATCGTCTTTGAGCTCCTGCTTCTTCTTGGGAGCGTGGTCTCGGGTCAAAGTTCGGTGGGCCTGGAATGCAATTCCTGGGAAGGGGGTGTGGTAGACAAAGTACTTGAACGAAGAATCAAAATCGACCGCCTCGCCGGCATTTTCGAGGTAATTGGCGTACGAACCGGTAGCTGCGTCCATGTAGCTAAAGAGACTTACTTCGTTGTTTCCCACCTCGGCCCTTGCACTCGGCCGGAAGGTGTCGTAGATATCCGTTGTCCAGGTACCCTTCTTTTGAAGTTCGAACTCGACAATCTGGGGATTTGTACTCACCAGGGCAGCGGTGGCTGCTCCACCCATGACAAACTCCTCAAAGGCACCCAGGTGGGCCCGAGAAAAGTCGGTGGCAATAACCAGGGCCTTTTTGCCGTGGTTAAGTCCCGATGCAACCCAGTTTACCGCTACGTCCAGAGCCGCAACTCCCGAATAACAGGCGAACTTCGTTTCGAAGTTTCGTACATTTGGCCCCAAACCCAGGGCCTTATGAATATTGGTCGAGATTGGCTTTCCAAAGTCTACCGATCCTTCGGTACCAACGATGAGCATGCCAATGTCTTTCTTGTCTTCTTCACTGAGCATACCAAGGGCGGCATTGGCACCCATAGTTACCGCGTCTTCCCATGGTGGATTCAAAGATCGGGTATTAATGAGAAAGTCTTCTACTACCTTGGCAGGGTCTTTTCCCCGGGCCACAGCCAAATCCCGCTGATCGAGGAACATCGATGTTCCGTATACGTTAAGTTTTTCTACACCAACTCTCATAGTCGGATCTCCTTCTGTACCCTACCCCACGGGGGCGGGTCGATTATTCAATCCCCAGCAGCTGCCAGGGGAAGTTTTGTACGGTTAGGGGGCGTAGGTCAGGCCCGCACTGACGTGCAGATTCTCGCCACTGACAAAGCGGGCGTCATCACTCGAAAGGAAAAGAACCGCAGCCGCAATTTCCTCCGCTGTTCCTACCCTTCGGGCAGGACAGTTTTTGACCCAGTAGTCTTGGAGAAAGTTGGTCATATTATCTTCGGTGAGTCCCGTAGGAACGTACCCAACGGTTACTATATTTGCGGTAATACCCTTCTTGCCATATTCCTTGGCCAGGGTTCGGGTTAGACCCACCAGGCCAGCTTTTGCCGAGGCGTAATTAATTTGTCCCGAAGATCCACCGGCCGAAAGGCTCGAAATTTGAATAAACCGACCCTTACGTTTCGACAAAAAGTGCATGAGAAAACTTCGGTTAATAAGAAAGGGGGCAGTAAGGTTTGCGGCTATAACCTCGTTCCACTCTTCGTTACTCATGAGGGCAGCGGCATTGTCTTTAATAACTGCGGCGTTATTCACTACCGCATCAATTTCGTTGAAATCCTCCAAGACATTTTCGCAGGTGGCCTCGATTACCGTTGGGTCAAGCAGACTCATGGGATAGGACTTTACTTGGATGGCAGGGTTGATTTCTTTCGCCGCTGCAATAGTCTCATCTGCGGCGTTAGCGCGGGAGTTGTAGGTAAAGGCCACTCCCCAACCCCGCTTGACGTATTCCAACACAATCCCCCGACCAATTCCCCGAGATCCTCCGGTTACAAAGGCGTTCTGTTGCATACCCTACTCTTCCCATCGCTTAATGAGGCTACAACAATTGAGCCCCCCAAAGCCAAAGGAGTTTTTGAGCATGTAGGTTGCCTGGTAGTTGATTGCAGTGTTCGGGGTTACATCCAGGTCAATTTCGGGATCTATTTCTTCTATGTTGATGGAGGGGTGGAGTTTGCCGTACTTCATTTGAAGGACTCCTCCAATAGTCTCAACCAGGGGACTGGCCCAGCAGGTGTGGCCCAACATCGATTTTGGTGCATTCAGCTTCATTTTGTAGGCGTGGTCCCCAAAGGCCAACTTGATTGCTTTTATTTCCTGTCGGTCACCGGCAGGGGTTCCGGTGGCGTGACAGTTAGCGTAGTCTACCTGTTCGGGTCGAATTCCCGCATCTTTTACCAGGGCCTTCATGACGTAGGCCATATACTCGGCTCCGGGCATGGGAAGGTGGTTGGCATTTGAGCTGGCCTTTACCCCCAGTACTTCCGCGTATATACGAGCACCCCGGGCCTTGGCACTCTCCAGGGTCTCGACAATAAGGGTCGCAGAGCCGTGGCTGTACACGAAGCCGTCCCGTTGGGTGTCGAAAGGTCGAGATCCTTTTTCCGGTTGGGTTTGGAACTCAGGTTTTGAAACAACCGAATTAATAATTGAGGAAGCCATAATATCCGGAGGGCTTACATCAAAGGGGGCACCACAGACGACGGCCTTATCAATTTCTCCCAATTTGAGGTCGCGGAACGCATCCCTCAGGGCCAGGTTTCCGCTGGCACAGGCTCCACCGACCGTGTAGGCTGGTCCGTGGAGGCCAAAAAGTTCGGTAATAAGAGCTGGTACATTATTATCGATTGCCTCGACCGCAGCTTGGCTATCGATATAGTCTGGCTCGACCTGGTATTGGTTTCCTAACTGGTAGATATAGTTTGAGTTCAGGTTATGGCCCGCCACAACGGTCATTACCCGAAAGGGATCCTCAATTACAGTTCCCCATAGACCGGCGTCTTTCCACGCTTCCATAGCCGTGAGCATAGATATTCGGGAAGTAAAGGTCGCATTTCGAAAGAGTTTTTTAATCTTTTTGAACTGGTCGCCCCAGTCGTCTTTGAACTGCTCGAGTTTGGTGGACCAATCGTAGTCCCCCATGTCTCCACCGATCTTGTTCTCACAAGGGGTAAGGTCTAGGGTTTTCCAAATTTTGACTCCACTCTTGCCGGCGATAAGGTTGTTATAATAATCCTCTAGATTGTCTCCAAGGGGATTAATTGTGCTCATTCCAGTAATTACGACCCGTTTTTCCATATTCATTCCTTCTTTCGGATTTTGTTGCTGACTGTGACCTCGGGCGCCACCAGTATAAAGTTTTGCGTAGGTTTGTAAAGTCCTGTGAATTCCCAGCTACCCTTGCAACAGGGTTTCGATAGCCTCCAAGGTGCCCGCGCTCTGGGCCCTCAGGTCCTTAGTAAAGCTCTTCCAAAGTCCCGAAAGGACCTTTCCAGGTCCAACTTCCAGAACCCTCTCCACTCCCAGGCCGTAGATTCCAGCCATACAATCGACCCAACGAACGGTGGAAACGATTTGTTGCCCGGCAAATTTTCGTGCTTCTTCCCCAGAAGTAAGGGTCTTGCCCGTAACGTTCGAAAACAGGGGGATTTTTGGGTCTGCGAAGGGAAGCACGGCGATAGCCGCCTCGAAGTCCTTGCGAGCACTCTCTAAGAGCGGGCTATGAAAGGGGCCAGAGACTTTGAGGCGCACAACTTTCATGGCCCCAGCGGCTTCTAAGGCCTCCTCGGCCTCGGTGAGACCCGTGGCGGTTCCGGCCAGGACAATTTGGGTTGGCGAGCTGTGGTTGGCGATGAACACTCCCTTGTCAGCCAAGGAATATACAATTGGTGCTGCCTCGTCGAAGGGTAGACCGAGAACTGCGCTCATTCCGCTGGGTCCCTCGGGGCCGTCGCTGGCCCGGCTCCCGGCTTCCATGAACTGTCCCCGCAAAACTACCGCTTTGAACAGCGCATCTATATCCAGAACCCCGGCGGTGTACAGGGCAGCGTATTCACCCACGCTAAAGCCCCCAACCACCGCAGGGTTAATCCCCTTTTCTTGCAGAACTGCGGCGGCGGAAATATTCGCCAGGGTCATAGCAATTTGGGTATTGTCGGTGCTTTTTAAATCATCCTCAGTACCTTCGAACAGCAGGGCCTGAAGGTCCTTTCCGGTAGTCTTACTCGCCTTTTCAAAGAGGGTACGCACCTGGGGGCTGGTCTCATACAGATCCTTCGCCATGCCAGGATACTGGGCCCCCTGGCCGGGAAATAGAAAAGCAGTTTTCATCGGTGTACTCCTTAAAGGTAATTATTACAGTTGTTTCCGGAAAATTCGGTGGCTCTTATAATTTTTTGCCCCCCAGTTCTCTAACATGTTGGTCAGGCGGAAGTTTGATTCCAAGATCCAGCTAAACTCAGCTCCGGTGTAGCCCTTCTTACTACCGTTTATATAGAGATCGTACACGAATGCCGCATCTATTCCTTTGTTGTGGAACTTTTGTTTAACCCCGAAAGCCGCAACCCGCAGGAGCTTTACCTTACTTTTTCCCAGAAGAAGTTTAAATATTCCTGTTGGAAAAAGTCGACCGTTCATTTTTATCATAATTTCGTTTACATCTGGCACCGGGAAGGCAAATCCCGCCGGTTCACCGTCGACATAAGCAATGAATACCATGTCGTTATCCATTACAAGCTTGAGGTCGGCAGCGAGAACCTTGAACTCTTCTTTCGTCCAGGGGGTAAAACCCCAATTGTCGGCCCAAGCGTCGTTCCAAATATCTCGGACTATTTCTACCGTAGCGTCCCAGTTTCTCATGTCCGCCGGTCGAACTTCTACCCCATTACGCCTTCGAGCCAGCTCGCTGACCCGTTTAATCTTGTCTGAAAGGGGCATTTCGGTACTCATAATGTAGCTGTACAGGTCAATTTCTTTCTCGTAGCCTGCGTGCTCAAAGAGATTCTGAAAGTAATCGGGGTTCCAGGGCATTTGCACCACCGGAGGGATGTCAAAACCCGAAATCATACAACCCAAAATTTGGCCTGTAGATTGATTCACTGGACCCATAACCCTTTCCATACCCCGTTCTTTTAAATAGGCTTCCGCGGCAGTAAAAAGGGCGGAAGCGGCCTCAGGGTCGTTGAAACACTCGAAGAACCCAACAAATCCATCGTTCTTTTTTTGGTACTCAACGTAGGCGTGGTCGATCATGGCGGCAATTCGTCCTACGATCTTTCCATCCCTATAGGCGAGAAATTCTTGCTGGTCCGCATGGGTAAAAAATTTGCTGTGTTCGCGGCTGAAAATGTGCTTCTGGTCCATAATCAGGGGAGGAACCCATTTGTCATAGGAGGATTCTTTGCCCCGGTATAAATCCCAAGGGAAAAGTATAAAGTCGTTTAATTCTTTGGCGCCGTTCACTGGCCGAACTTCTACAGTACTCATGGTTACCTCTGAACCTTAGTGTGTCCCGATTGAGGGTTTTTTGCAAGTCGGGAGGGATATTTGAGCAATGAATGCTGACACGTACTTTAGGTGGGGATACAATACGATGATGAACCCAAAACAATCCGATCTTTGCCCCTGCGGTAGCGGAAAAATGTACCGGGACTGCTGTTTCGGAAAAGTAATTCCCCTAAATCGCTTGGCAACCCTCAAAAAAGAGAAAGAAGAAAAGGATCCGTACTTGGGGTTATCGGATGAAGAACTCGATCTTCTGTTGACTGGAGATCTGGACCATGTCGCACCGATTTTTGATACAAATTTTACACTAAAAAGCCAATATGCCCTCGAAGCCCCGATTATGCAGGACCTCCAGGTCCTTTTTGAAATCTACCAGAACCAAGGAAACCGACTACCGGTGGATAATATTGGTAACATCAAGCTAAAGCTGGTCCAGGAATTCCAGCGACGCCGTTACCCTTTGCATCCGGAGTATCAGTCCATTACCTGCGAAGAGGATCTGTTTCCCCTGGACCGACTGCATAACCTTTTTCAGTCCATGGGAATTTTAGTGAACCACGGCACTTACGATCTGTTTAGTGCCCAGTCGGAAAATTTTATCCTAGATGGGGAATGGAGCCTGATGTATCGGGCGATTTTGAGTGCTTCGCTGGAGGCCGAGGACTGGCAAGGCTGGCTTGCCGAAGACGAGCAGCACGACATGTATGACCTGGTCCAAGACGCCGCCTTCTTTTGCCTTCTTCTTTTACGCTCCTATGGGAAAAGAACGATTTCCTCCGGCGATTTTTATGATCGTTTCGTTCGCGCCTTTCCCGAATACGGTATGGCCGTGGGCGATACCATGGAAGACGACCTGGCTCGGGTCATGTTCAAGCGATTATTCCTCCGGGGATTCTGTGAGCCCTTTGGACTCATTGTCGATGAAAGTGAACCCTTGGCTCATTCCCCGATTCCGACCTTAGAATTATTTCGTACCACCGACCTCTTTCGCAAAACCTTCCGTTGGTGGGGAAAGGTAGACCGATGAAAGACGAACTGTCTATCCGATGATATAATGGGACCTATGATCCAAGTCGAATCGGAGCAGGTTCAAAAACTTCTCAACTCCCTAGTGCAAGCTATCCAAAAGTACGACGGCGTAAGAACATTGATTCTCTTCGGCTCCGGCGCGAAAAACTTCCATGGGGTTATTAACGATCTCGACATCATGATTCTGGTTGATGGTGATGCTTTTGACCAAGAAAAGCTGACCTACAAACTTCGACAAGATACCTTTAACTCATTAACGTTGCCATTAGACATATTGGTAGAAAAAAAATCCGTTTTTGATTCGAGAAAACATCTACCAACCCTCGAAAGGGTTATCGATCGTGAAGGCATAATTCTCTATGCATCTTGATGGGGATCTCGATCAGATTGTTCAAGAATGGACAATTTTGGGACGACAAGATTTAGATTCTGCAACGTATCTTTATACGATGAAACCGAAGCCTCTGGAAGTTATTGGATTTCTGTGCCAACAATCAGTTAAAAAATACCTTAAAGCTTATTTAGTTAAGAAACAACGAGAACCAGACAAAACCCACGACCTAGTGTTCCTTTTGCAACAATGTCAGGGCTTTGACAGTACCTTTGTGAGTTTATTGGAAGTTGCTAACGATCTAAATAAATACGCAGTGCAAACACGATATCCTTATCCACATCAATTACACCTGAATCCGTATAAACCATCCAGTAATCCACTCCCCCATAAAATGGAGTGCATATAATTTACATTTGATACCTGGAAGTCATCTTAAAATGTAGATCAGACTGATTTTTGGAGTAGCTCAGCTAC
>Ga0210043_1000055_pt1 | contig 128635 bp, 151 predicted proteins | sample CryGeymet201501t_FD_183990 | JGI IMG/M metagenome (GOLD analysis project Ga0210043, IMG submission 183990) | Groundwater microbial communities from Crystal Geyser aquifers in Utah, USA - Crystal Geyser metaG 2015-01t (SPAdes) (version 2) | ecosystem: Environmental > Aquatic > Deep subsurface >...
TTGGCGTGCACAATGGTAGGGAGCATATAGAGGTACTAGTCACCGAGGACATGGTTGGACACCGTCTCGGTGAATTTTCTTTGACCCGCAAGTTTACTAAACACGGCGGTAAGATGCAGAAAGAGCTCGAACAGAAAAAGAAGGAATCAGAAATCGCTTCAGCTCAGGCTTCTAAAGCGGCAGTCCCTGCTAAAAAATAATTTACTACCATGGTCACCGCTTCACTATCAAATTTTCGTATAGCCCCTCGTAAAATGCGCCTCGTCGCATCTCTCATACAGGGCAAGTCAGTCACAGATGCTACAAACATCCTATCGGTGACCACAAAGCACGCTTCAGAGCCACTTTTGAAGCTTTTGAATAGCGCTCTCGCAAACGCTAGGAATTTAAATATTTCTGTCGAAGGTCTTTTTGTAAAAGAGTGCAGGGTAGATGGTGGCCTCACTATGAAACGCCATATGCCAGGTGCTCGTGGTACTGCTTTTGCTATCAGAAAGAAGACCAGCCATGTCTCACTCCTTCTTGCTCCAAAAACAGCAAAGGGTGCTACACCAAAGGCAGAAGAGAAGGTGGTCGCTCCAAAAACAGAAAAACCTGTAGCAAAAAAGGCTCCTGCAAAGAAGCCAAAAGCTGTTAAAAAAGCTCAATAAAGCCATGTCACACACTGTACACCCATATTCACATAGACTAGGTATTATCAGGGATTGGAAATCTCGCTGGTTTGCCCCACGTGGTAAATATCAGGCACTTCTCAAATCTGATGTGCTTCTTCGCGAACATCTCCAGAAAAAATTCCGTGGTATGTATGTTGCTGATATTCAAATAGAACGCAATGAGAAAATCATGCGTGTCATCATCTCGACTTCACGTCCAGGTATCATCATTGGCCGTTCAGGTGAAGGTGCTACAAAACTCCGAGCAGATATCTTCTCATTCATGGCGAGAAACAAAACTGCTCTCACAAAGGGTCAGGAATTAAAGATTGATATCGAAGAAATTCGTTCTCCAGAATCAAACGCTGCTATAGTCGCTCAAATGTGTGCAGAATCTATAGAGAAACGTCTTCCATTCCGTCGTGTCATGAAACAGATGGTAGAAAAAGTTATGGCAAATCGAGACGTAAAAGGAGTTCGTATATTTATGGGAGGACGTCTCGGTGGTGCAGAAATGGCTCGTGTCGAGGAGCTAAAGAAGGGTCAAGTACCTCTACAGACTTTCCGTGCTGATATTGATTTTGCTCGTGAAAAGGCTCATATGACATACGGTGATATAGGTATCAAGGTATGGATATACAAGGGAGAAGTTTTCAATAAGAAAGATAACAAATAAAGCCATGGCCTTAATACCAAAAAAAGTAAAATATCGTAAGTGGCATGTCATGAGGAAGAATCCAGCAAAGGTTGGAATGGATATTCGTGGTTCAAAACTTTCATTCGGATCGTTTGGTATAAAGACTCTCTCTCCAGCACGTATTCGTTCTGAACAGTTGGAAGCAGCTCGTAAAGTGACTTCTCGTGAGATAGGAAAAAATGGCAAACTTTGGATTCGTATTTTCCCTGATATGCCATATACCCAGAAACCAGCTGAAGTAAAACTCGGAAAAGGTAAGGGTGATTTACAGGGATACTGCGCAGCAGTAAAACCAGGACGTATCATATTCGAAGTCGACGGAGTTCCTGAGGCGGTGGCTCGTGAAGCTCTCCGCAAGGCAGGGACAAAGCTCCCGATAAAGAGCGTCATAGTATCGCGAGAAATACTCGCATAGATTGACCTATCGAGAGAAAACCTCTAGTATCAAACTTCCATGAAAGAACTACTCAAAAAAACAAAAGCAGACATAGCAAAGGATCTCCGAGAAAAGGAGGAGGCACTTCGCGCATGGCGCTTTGCGCTCTCAGGAGCAAAAGTAAAGAATGTTAGAGAAGGTAGAGCGATGAGGAAGGATATAGCACGACTTCACAGCGCACTCTCAATGAAATCTGAATAATTATATGGAAAACAAAGCAATTACAAACAAAAGCGGAGCGATACTCAAACCACGAATTTTGAAGGGTATTGTCGTGTCTGACAAAATGAAGGATACGACCGTGATCAAAGTTGATCGTTTCGAAAAGAATGCAAAATATCAGAAGTACATCAAAATTTCAAAGAAGTACAAGGCTCATGATGTCGGAAATACAAAAAAAGTCGGTGAGACTATCGAGATTATTGAATGCCGTCCTATTTCAAGGGATAAGCATTTCAAAGTAGTAGCTTAATACACGATTATGATACAGCCACAATCAATAGTACAAATAGCAGACAATTCAGGCGCAAAAGTAGGTCGTGTATTCAAAGTACTCGGTTCTGCAGCAAAACGATATGCCACACTCGGTGAGCTCGTAGTGCTCTCGGTACAAAAAGCAGAACCTCGCAAGTCAGTAAAGAAGAAGGACGTTCATCACGCTGTTGTCGTTCGTTCAAAGAACGCAACTAGGAGAAAAGATGGTTCGTATATTCGTTTTGACGAGAACGCAGTCGTGCTCATTGAGAAAGGAAAAAAGGAACCTCTAGCGGGTCGCGTTTTCGGTCCTATTCCTCGCGAGATTGCTGAGAAGGGTTTCAAAACTATTGCATCTCACGCAGCTGAAATCGTTTAACTATATCTATCATGCACGTAAAAAAAGGAGACAAAGTAATAGTATTGAGAGGCAAGGACGCAGGTAAGACTGGCGAGATTGTCCGTTCATTCCCAAAGAAAGGTAAGGTTATCGTCGGTGGTATAAACAAGATGAAACGTCATATGAAGCCAACAAAGTCAGGTCAGAAAGGCCAGACTGTAGAGAAAGAGATGCCACTCAATGTTTCAAACGTTGCAAAGGTAAGTGCTAAGAAATAATTTTATGAACAACACCGTAAAGACACTAAAAGAGAGACAGATAGAAGCCGCAAAGGTCATGAAGACTGAATTCGGCCTCGAGAATGCTATGCAGGCACCTCGCATATTGAAGGTGGTCGTGTCTGTCGGAGTTGGTTCTTTTAAAGACAAAAAGAAGGTGGAGCTCGCAGGTATTCGTACCGCAGAGATCACTGGTCAAAAGCCAGTACTCCGTGGCGCAAAGAAATCAATTGCAGGATTCAAGAGTCGTGAAAATGATCCTATGGGTTATCAGTCCACTCTCCGTGGTGATGTTATGTGGAATTTTCTAGAAAAGATGGTTCACATAGCTCTACCTCGTACAAAAGACTTTCGTGGACTCTCTCGTACCGCTGTCGATGATATGGGCAACTACACCCTCGGTGTTCCAGAGCACACCATATTCCCTGAGACTGCTGATGAAGAGCTCAAAGACGTCTTCGGTATGGGTATCACTATAGTGACTAATCTCTCTGACAAGAAGGCGACTGTACGATTCCTCGAACTCCTCGGTTTCCCGTTAAAGAAGGCGTAATTTGACTTTGGGTCCTAGCGCGTGATAGCATAGGGCCCAAAGCTTTCACCAAGGCTTTTATTTTTATCTCAGCATAAATGGCAAAAACATCAGTAGTAGCAAGAGCAAACAAGACACCGAAGTTCTCTTCGAGGATTGTTCGTCGTTGCTTCCGCTGTGGACGAAAGAACGGCTTCATGCGTGATTTCGGTCTATGTCGTATATGTTTCAGGGAGCTTGCCAATGACGGCATGATTCCAGGTATAAAGAAATCGTCCTGGTAGCAATCAATTATTTAGGCAGTAGGGGAGGATGACACGAGAGAAACGAAACTTCCACTAGACGCTAAACAACATGACAGATTCAATCTCAAACTTCATAATTCAGATTCAAAACGCATCCTTTGTAGGTAAGGCGTCTATTACTGTTCCTTATTCAAATCTCATCGCATCTATCGCTGAACTACTCGTAAAGAAAGGTTATGTGAAGAGTGCTACAAAGAAAGGAAAGAAGGTTCAGAAATTCCTAGAAGTAGAACTACTCACCATCGATGGTCGTTCTCGTGTTTCTGGTGTACAGAGACTTTCAAAGCCATCAAAGAGGCTATATCGTGGCCACTCTGAGATATATCCAGTAAAGCAGGGTTACGGCACGCTCGTCGTCTCTACTCCAAAGGGTATACTCTCTGATGATGAGGCACGCAAAGAAAAGGTCGGCGGAGAGATCCTCTTCACTATCTGGTAAATTTCATTTATATCACTATGTCACGAGTCGCAAAAAAACCTATTATCATCCCAGAAAAAACTACAGTTACTGTAGATAAGGGAGTCGTATCTGTAAAAGGTCCAAAGGGTGAAATGTCACGTACTTTCCGCCCAGGTATCGGTATTGTTGTCGAAAATAATCAAGTCACACTCACACTCAATCGTCCTGAGGATGCTGTTTTGTGGGGTACATACGCTTCTCATGTCAGAAACATGGTACAGGGTGTCTCAGAAGGCTTTGAAAAGAAACTAGTTATCGAAGGTATCGGTTTCAAATCTGATATAAAGGGTAATGAACTCACTATGTCTCTAGGGTACTCACATCCTGTAAACATGACTATCCCTTCAAATCTCACTGTTACTGCCGATAAAAACATTATTTCAGTTTCAGGTGTAGACAAAGAAGCTGTGGGCGAATTTGCAGCATCGATACGTGCAAAAAAGAAGCCTGAACCATACAAGGGTAAAGGTATCAGATACGATACAGAGGTTATTCGAAGGAAGCAGGGCAAGAAAGCTGCATAATCAATACTGAATTATATGAAAAAGAACATCAAAGCAGTAAAGAGAATCAGGAGACATGCGAAAATCCGTACACGAGTTTCTGGTACCGCAGAAACTCCTCGTCTCGCAGTATTTCGCTCGAACAAATTTATTTATGCTCAACTTATCGATGATGATAAGAATGTTACTCTCGCATCAGTGTCTACTGGATCGGTAAAAGGTAAGGCGACAAAGGTATCCAGTGCGACGGATGCAGGCAAGGCGATTGCTGAAAAAGCAAAAGCCGCAAAGATAGTGAAAGTTGTCTTTGATCGCGGAGGATTTGCATTCAAAGGTCGAGTAAAAGCCCTCGCGGACGGTGCACGTGAAGGCGGTCTTTCATTCTAAATATTTATAATATGACCAACGAAATTAAAACAACTCCAGAGAAAGTAGAAACCCCAGTAACGGCACCTGAGGCTACCGCTCCTGCAGCGGCACCTCGTGAAGGAGGTTTTCGTGGTGGACGTGGCGGTGGTGGTGCTAGGAGAGGCGGTGGACGTCGTAACGACTCTCGTGCTCCTCGTGCAAAACCAGAGTTTGATTCAAAGACTCTAGCTATTAGACGCGTAACCCGTGTGGTATCAGGAGGACGCAGATTTGCTTTTTCTGTGGCACTTGTCGCAGGAAATAGAAAGGGTATGGTGGGGGTAGGACTCGGTAAGGCAGGCGACACTGCTCTTGCTATAGACAAGGCTATGCGCCACGCAAAGAAAAACATGGTTAAAATAAATACAACCAAGTCCATGTCTATTCCTCACGAAGTATATGCAAAATATTCTTCTGGTCGTATTGAACTTCGTCCAGTAAAAGACCGTGGTCTAGTAGCAGGTTCTGCGGCACGTATCGTACTCGAGCTTGCTGGTATTACCAATGTTGCTGCAAAGATTGTTTCTCCATCAAAAAATCAGCTCAACATTGCTCGTGCTACTATCGCCGCCCTCCAGTCACTCAACCTTGTCCGACAGGATAACAAATCAACTAAGTAATTTTCACTATTATGCAGATACACGAACTAGCACGAAAGACTCCAAATAAAAAAGCACCTCTCAGAGGTCGTGGTGGTAAACGTGGCAAGACTTCAGGACGCGGTACCAAAGGTCAGGATTCTCGAGCGGGACGAAAGAAGCGCCCAGAGCTTCGCGACTTTATCAAGCGTGTGCCAAAGCTTCGTGGTTATGCTTTTAACTCTATTGTCGATAAAATGGTTCCAGTATCCCTCGCTATGATAAACGAGCGATTTGAGTCTGGTGACCGTGTCGAGCCAAAAACTATCGCTGCAAAGAAAATAGTAGTGACGAGTTCTGGTCGTTACCCAAAGATGAAGATACTTTCTGACGGCGAAGTCACAAAGAAATTTATTGTCTCTGGTATCTCTATATCAAAAGGTGCAAAGGATAAGATAGAAAAAGCCGGTGGTACAGTGCACGCATAATTTTAGTCATGAACACATTTATAGAAAAAATCTCTTTCGTTTTCCGTGATAAACAGCTCCGAAGGAGGATTTTTTTCGTAGTGCTCGCACTCGCGGTCACACGTCTTCTCACCACAATACCTATTCCAGGTATTGATCCTATCCGCCTCGCTTCACTTTTTGAAAATAGTCAGTTTTTGGGTCTTTTAAACCTTTTCTCTGGAGGAGGTCTATCAAATCTATCTATTGTGATGCTTGGTGTTGGTCCATATATTACCGCATCGATTATCATGCAACTCCTCACTATTATGTCGCCAAAATTGAAGGCGATGTATCAAGAGGACGGAGAAGCGGGCAGGATGAAATTTGCCCAATACTCTCGCTGGATTACACTTCCACTATCTCTCATACAAGCTTTTTCATTTATAGTACTTTTCCAGAGGCAGGGCATACTTCCTTCGCTCGAAGCGTTTGATATGGTGTTGAATACGCTCGTCGTAGCTTCTGGCTCGATTATATTTATGTGGATTGGAGAGCTCATATCAGAGTTTGGTCTAGGTAATGGTACATCTCTCATTATATTTGCCGGTATCATATCCAGCATGCCTCAAGCTATCTCTAGTTCTATAGCTGCCTATGACCCATCACAACTCCCTGTGTACCTAGGTATACTCGTTCTCGGTCTTATTATTGTATATGCAGTAGTTTTAGTGACTGAAGCAGAACGTCCAATACCTGTCACGTATGCTAAACAGGTTCGTGGTATGAAAGTATACGGCGGTGTATCGACTTATCTACCACTCAGGCTCAATCAGGCTGGTGTGATTCCAATCATTTTTGCTCTCTCGATACTTCTTTTCCCTCAGATGATATTTAACTTCTTGGGCACTTCTGGTAATGCTATTCTAAAAAATGTTTCTGATGTAGGTCTCTCTTTAGTTAACAATCACCTCTTGTACAACAGTGCCTATTTCCTCCTTGTGTTTTTGTTTACTTATTTCTACACCGCTGTTACATTTGACCCTATCGCCATTTCAGAAAATCTCCAAAAATCAGGTGCCTTTATTCCAGGTGTCCGACCAGGACATTCGACCGCTGAATATCTCTCAAAAATTGTCACCCGCATTACTCTTGTCGGAGCACTTTTCCTAGGTGTGATAGCGGTACTTCCACTCATACTCCGTACTGTTTCAGGACTATCATCACTCGCTATTGGAGGTACAGCGCTCCTCATCGTGGTATCGGTGGTACTAGATCTCGTAAAGAAAATAGATGCTCAGGTTTCGATGCGAGAATACTAGTTCGCTCGGAATAGTCTCATAGAAGCACGCATAATCCGCCGGCTGGCGGATTTGCTTTTCTCGCCTCATCAGGCTCCGAAGAGCTTCGTATGAGATTATTCCTCGCTCAATGTTGGAAGAGGGGATGGGGCTTTTTTATTTTCTATTTTCAGATAGACTGGGTTCATGTCACTAAAAACTTTTATATTCATCGGTCGCTCGGGTTGTGGTAAGGGGACACAAGCAGCCCTCCTAGAGACTTATGTAAAAAGTCGAGATATAAAGACACATATAGTGCATCTAGAGACAGGTGTTCTTTTCCGTGAGTTTTTCAAATGTTCATCTTATTCTCATAAGCTTGCGCATGATTTGTATACAGCAGGTGGTCTACAGCCAGAATTTCTTACTGTGCATCTCTGGTCAAATTTCTTTGTGAAATACATGAAAGATAATGTACATCTCATAATAGATGGCACACCTCGAAAACTTCACGAGGCACATATACTCGATACCGCTCTCAAGTTTTATGCTCGACCAAAACCATACGTTGTCTATATCAATGTGTCTCGAGAATGGTCAGAGAAGAGACTCGAAGCTCGGCATAGAGAGGATGATACAAAAAGGGATATCAAATCACGTCTCGATTGGTTTGATACTGATGTCGTACCAGCGTTAGATTTTTATCGTAATAGTGATGATTATGAGTTTATCGATATAAACGGTGAACAGGATATAGAAAATGTTCACGAAGAAATACTCAAACGCTGTTCACTCTAGATTTATATTTATGGCTATTATCATTAAAACAGCAAAGGAAATAGAAATTCTTCGTGAGGGAGGACACCGTCATGCTTTTATTCTTTCTAGACTCGCCAAAGCAGTAAAACCTGGTGTGTCGACTCAGTTGCTCGAAGATCTAGCGAATCAATTGATACAGGAAGGTGGTGATACAGCAGCTTTTCTAGGTTACAAACCATATGGTGCAAAGAGGCCTTATCCTGCGAGTCTTTGTGTATCTATCAATGATGAAGTAGTTCACGGTATACCAAATGAAGAAGAGAAGATTTTACGTGAGGGCGATGTGGTATCACTAGACCTCGGTCTTGTACACAAGGGCATGATTACAGACTCTGCTATTACTGTGCCAGTGGGCAAGGTAGATAAAGAAACCAAGGCATTGTTAATTGATACAAAAAAAGCCCTTGAATTAGGTATAAAATCAGCCCGTGGTGGTGGTCACGTGGGCGATATAGGTGCCGCTATAGAGAAATACGCATCTTTGGGTGGTTATGGTATTGTTCGTGAGCTAGCAGGTCATGGTGTGGGTCGTAAGGTGCATGAGGATCCATACGTACCAAATTATGGTGATGTTGGTGAGGGCGATGAACTTCGTCCAGGTATGGTTATTGCCATAGAACCGATGCTCAATCTAGGTACGGAAGAAATTGAACTAGATGAGGATGGATATACCTATCGCACTGTAGATGGTGCAAAGAGTGCTCATTTTGAGCATACGATACTTATCACTGAGAAAGGTGCTGAGATACTTACGAAAGAGTAGATAAGACGTTAGAATAATACGCATATGAATCACCCCAAAAAAGAAAAAACATTAGTCATTATAAAACCAGATGGAGTCCAAAGAGGTCTTATCGGTGAAATAATCAAAAGAGTCGAGAGAACCGGACTAAAACTAGTAGGAATGAAAATGGAAGTTCTCTCGGAAAAAAAGTTGTGGGATCACTACAACAAAGATGACAAATGGTATTTGGAAAAAGGAACTAGAATTCTTGAAAATAGAAAGCGTGACGGTAAAAAAATAGAAAAAGATGCTATTGATTATGGAAAAGAAATCATAGGTAATGTCGTCAAATACATGCAGGCATGCCCCGTCGTCTCTATGGTCTGGGAAGGGAATCAAGCCGTATCTATTGTCAAAAAGATTGTTGGTGTGACTGAACCGAGTACTTCTGATGTCGGTACTATACGAGGTGATTTTACGATTGACTCATATCCACTGACTGAAGTCGACGGAAGAGCTGTAAGAAATCTGATTCATTGCACTGATAAAGCAGAAGAATCACAAAGGGAGATCGATATTTGGTTTGATAAAAAAGATTTGACCAGTTATCGTCTGGTTCAGGAAGAGATACTCTACGATGTAAATTTAGACGGTATTTTGGAATAATTTTTTATATGGCTACATATGGTGAGTTTATAAACAGTTTATAAACAAGTTATCAAGGTTTGTAATCAAAGCCTGGTTGACGGGTGTATACTTGTGATAAGGATCAGCTAAAACCTATCTGGGAATATTTTTTCAAGGGAGCACGACTCATGTCACTCTATCTGAATGTTCTCAACAAATATTTTCTAGAGTGGTGTGCACTGCACCCACTTAACAAGAAGTCCTCACGATAAGTTTTCTGACCCGTCCTCTTGAGGGACCGCCTTGAACGGAAATTATGAACCGCCGAGGCGGTTTTTATTTATAGAACAATCCATATCACAAGTTCTCACCAGTACACCTAGTATCATATGTGATACTAGGTGTATTAAGAAATTTATAAGATTTATCGACTCGGTATTAGACTTGGACGTAATGGAGTAAAGAAAATACCGCCAGTCTCCGAAGAGATTGGCGGTAGGTTATTGATCAGATCTGCCCGATTCTTGGGCTTAGCTGACCAGGGTTGCGCCAGATATGACTGCGTTGATTTGGTTGTTCGCGTGAACAGTCGGATCATGACAGGGGCGCACGGTATGGATTTTCATAAGCACAGTCTTAGTGTGTTGTGATAGCCCTGCCTACAGCAACATCTGTTGTCATAGTGGGCTCTGAAGCTATTTTGAGAAAACTAAAACCACCTCGGAGCCCACTACGACAGAACTTATTTCTAGAGGCTATTGTAGCATCATTTTTTTTGTGTCAAAGAAGGTTTTCCACCTTGCTACTAGATAGGCGAGTTCTATAATTGAAGTAGGGTTATTTGAGATACTAACTCTATAACATTTTTTTAGGGACATAATGTATTAAGCTCGGCTTCGGCCCAGCGTTGCATTTCCCACCTAGTTTTTACTAGGGACAGTATCTCGAATAGCCTAATAAAAAATACCTGCTAACGCAGGTATTTTTTATTTTAAATGATCTCTTTAGTCTGCATGATATACTTTTGTCATGTTTTTCAATAGATATTTCGTACCGTCTTTTGCTCTCATTATTATCATCGCTCTTTTGCATTATTTAGCACTTGATCGAGCGTATTATTGGACCATATCTTGGTATGACATCATGATGCATTTTCTGGGCGGTGTCTGGGTAGCACTTTTTGCATTATGGATTTTTTCATCTCGTAAAATTTCTTTTTTACCATTACGTATATCATTTTTACAGATAGTATCTCTTGTTATTTGTATCGGTATTATCTGGGAGCTCTATGAGATTTTGTTTGGACTTACTTTTGTTTCAGATCCTGAGTATTTAGGAGATACTATGCTAGATCTCATCATGGATACGATAGGTGGTATATGTGTCGCTTTTTCTGTAAGAAATAAATCTCATGTCTAAGACAACGCTCACATGTTGCGGAGCAGTAGGTAATGCGACTGGAGCAAATTTTTGGTTGCAAACAAATGGTCTCTCGATCCTCGTCGATTGTGGTCTCGTGCAAGGCTCATCATTTGCAATGTCAGAGAATAGAGATGCTTTTCCTTATGATGTTAAAAAAGTAGATTTTCTACTCATTACCCATGCACATATGGATCACATTGGAAGGATACCTAAATTAGCTCGAGAGGGATTTTCTGGAACTATTTATTCGACACCAGAGACACGTGAAATCGCCGAGATTATGTTGGCGGATGCGAGAGGACTGATAGAGCGTGAAGCAAAAGAGTCTGGACAACCAGTGCTCTATGAATCAGTAGACATCGATAAAGCTCTATCACTCTGGAAAACTGTCGGGTATCACGAAAAACTAGATTTATCTTCAGATGTTTCTATTTATTTACGTGATGCAGGGCACGTACTGGGCTCTTCTATAATTGAGCTTTCAATACAGAGTGAATCAAAAAAGATAGCCTTTACAGGCGATTTGGGTAATTCACCGACACCACTTCTTCGTGATACTGAATATGTGACAGACGCTGATTATATGGTCATAGAATCTGTTTATGGAGATAGAAATCATGAGCCAAAAGACTTACGTGATGCAAAATTACGTCAGGTTATAGATGACACTGTGAGACGTGGTGGCACGGTCGTCATACCTACATTTTCTCTAGAGAGGACGCAAGTCATACTTTATGAGATAAACAATTTTATAGAAGAAAGAAAAATTTCTCGTGTACCGGTATACCTAGATTCTCCTCTAGCAACGAAAATTACAGGTGTTTACAGGAAGCATGAGAAACAATTCAAAGAGTCTATACAGAAAGAAATTAGGGAGGGGGATGATATATTTGATTTTCCTGGTTTGAAAATCGTGAGGACTCCTGATGAATCAGCATCTCTCGATAGACAGAGGGAGCCAAAAATAATTCTCGCTGGTTCTGGTATGTCGGTCGGTGGTAGGGTGCTACATCATGAGCGTAGTTATCTCACTGATCCAAAATCAACAATTTTGTTGGTAGGTTATCAGGTGCCGGGGTCTCTCGGTAGACAGATAGAGGAACAGAGAAAACATGTGGCAGTAGATGGGGCTCGTGTAGATATACACGCACACATAGAAAAGATTGGTGGTTTTTCTTCACATAAAGATTCCAATAATCTCGTTGAATTTGCATCACATACAATGCCAAAAATGAAGAAGGTCTTTGTGGCGATGGGGGAGACGAAGTCATCATCATTCCTCGTTCAACGTCTCCGTGGCGAGCTCGGTCTCGATGCCATCGTGCCGGAGAAAAATAAAGAATACGAACTCTAATACTAGGAAGGCATCTCTTACGATATATCGTAAGAAATAGACATGTAATAGACCTATGTAAAGCCATTTTCCTAGGACTGTCCTAGTGGTACGTTGATATTGACTTATACTACAATTAGGTGTATAATAGTAACAGATTAGTATCTTGAAAATACAAAAGAGTCAGATGCGAATTTCGGCCTGTTTTAGGCACAAATCGTTCGAAATTCGCATCTGATTACACACCGCTAAGCTCCCATTCTGGGATGACACGGTCACTATGATGATTCGAAACAAACTATGAATACCACCAATCCTGGTCAGTGTTTGTCAGCCGGTGCGCGCTTTGCCACCTTTCTCGGTTCAATCGGGGCTTCGTCGGAGTCTGTTGATGCTTTCATCAAGAATGGCAGTCATCCGTTCTACGCCACGATCACGGCACAATTCGGTCCGAAGCCGGTGGTCAATCTGCCGATCTCATCTGAAGTCGCCAAAGTGCTCGAAAACTGGAGGGCCTTCTACCAGAAGTTCTTCGGCATCGAAGTCGATCTCTCGGCACTCCGTATCCCGGAGAAAGTCGAAGGGTTCGACCGTCTCATCGTCATCGTCAAAGGTCTCCGTCTAAACCAAGTCTGGAATGTCCACAAAGAGCGTGACATTCCGAGATGGCAATGGTGGACTGGCTCGCTCGAAAAAAAGATGCAAGAATCCGAACGCGGTCAGGTCAAAGAGACCTACGCATTCTGGGTGCGTTACATGGTGGAAGCGGATGAAGACCTCAAAAATCTCTCAGCCGTAGAAATCGCCGAGCAAAAAATTGACACCGAGAATCTCCTCGAACGTCTCGTCCATGGACTCAAGTACTTCGACGAAACCGGTAAACATCTCGATGTGAGTAATATCACATTGTGTGCCTCCTCGCGGTATGCCGATGGTGATGTTCCGTTCGTGGGTCGCGATAGCGACGGCGACGTCAGCGTGTACAGGTATGGTGTTCAGTCTGTGTTTTCGGACCTTCATGCTCGTCGAGCAGTCAGGTAACCTTTTACCTTTGATTGCTTGAACTCTTCATAGCTACACAAAACTTTTCGGAAAAGTTTTGTGTAGCTATTTTCTTTTGTATAATCTATTTGGCTGTTAAATCCGTCTACCGAAAGGATGACAAGGATTTGCCAAAACAAGAAACTGCCTGCTTTCTCTATACAATGCCTCGTTCGGGGTACAAACACAGAAAATTTTGAAAAAGATTTTTGGTGATATGGACAGATGAAAGCAGAGATGAGTCGCGGTATGCCGATGGTAATGTTCCGAACGTGAATCGCAATAGCGACGGCAACGTCAACAGGTATGATGTTCAGAATGCGAATTCGAACCTCCGTGCTCGTCGAGAAGTCTCTCGCATCACATCCGCCTCACTGGCGGATTTTGCGTGTCGAGGACAAAGAGGAGAATGTTTATGAAAGTAAATCAGAGAAATATCACCTCGTATCTCGGTATATTGTCACACTGTCAGACATCTCAGATCGAGAGGGAAGTAATCAAACTGTTTGCAGAATAAAAAACCGCCCTCTGGCGGTTTTTAGTTTACTGTACTTCTGCTACGAGTCGATCAAACGTTGCTGGCTCATGCTGAGCGAGTTCAGCGAGGATCTTTCTGTCGATGAGTATACCTTTCTTTTTCATAGCACCCATAAATTTTGAGTATGAAATACCTTTTGCATCGAGAGCCGCATTTACCTTTGTGATAGCGAGAGAGCGTCGATCACCCTTCTTGTCTCTCCTGTGAGCAAATGCGTAGGCACCTGCGTGGACCAATGCTTCATAGGCAGCGGCTTCGTTTGTAGAACGGCGGTATCGATAACCCTTTGCAGCACGGAGGACATTCCTGCGTGTCTTTAGTGCGTTTACTCCTTTTTTTACTCGTGACATATAATTTGTAGTAAGTAGTTAGATGTTGAAAATTATCGTAGACCAGAGAGAAAACGAGACTTTTCTTTGTTAGACATACGAAATACTGTCATGGTGTTCTTTTTCAACTGAGAACGACCTGATTCTTTTGCATTGAAATGGTTCTGACCAGGTCTCCTAGCGAGAACCTTGCCATTTCTAGTTACTTTGAGTCTTTTTGAGTATGACTTGTTTGTTTTCATCTCCTTTTTTGGGAAAAAATATAAGCCCGAAGGCCATTGGGGCTAGTCTAGCAGATTTGATGGCCTTGTCCAGCCCTCAGATGGTTAAGCTCTTTCTATAATAGTCGAGAGTCCTTTTGGGCTTTTTTGAGGTTTTTCAGCCATTTTATGCTTCTCAGTGATGAGAGCTAGTATACGACTGAGTCTTTCTTCTAGGAATTTAGGGTCCATGTATTTTGAACGACCAGGGAGAAATAGATCGAGTTTAATTCTATGACCTTCTTTGAGCCATTCTGATGCTTTTTTTGCTTTAAGAGCGAGATCATGTTCTCCGGTACCGATTTTTACTTGAAGGGTTTTTATTTCAATGACGTGAGCTTTTGCTTTGGAAGCTTTTTGTTTTTTGTTCTCATCATATTGGTATTTACCAAAATCCATTATCTTTGCGACAGGAGGTGTCGCATTTGGAGATATTTCAATTAGATCTAGTTCTGCTTCGTGTGCCTTTTCGAGAGCATCTCTTAGGGAAAGCACGCCAAAATTCTCACCAGCTGGTCCTATAACACGGACTTCTGCTGCTCGTATGAAATGATTTACTCTTATCCTGTCTTTACTCAATTGGTTATAGAAATTAGTCTGAGAAACATAGTAAATCATATTTTAGCCTCTCTCGCAACGAGTAGGGTATACGGTCAATAGTAAATGTAAGGTTTGTTTTACATGGTATAAATGGTTATCATATCTACATGTCCAGAGAAACGGTATCAAATAAAGTATTTGAATTTCGCACGAAACATAATTTCACACAAGAAGATGTAGCAAAGGCTGTCGGTGTGACGAGGCAAACCGTGATCGCGATAGAGAAAGGAAACTATGTACCGTCAGTGCTTCTAGCCTTGAAGGTAGCTCGTCTATTCAAAGCACCTGTAGAGGAGGTATTTAAAATATTTTAAATCAAATTTTCATGAAAAAAGATACACTTATACCAATAGTCCTCGTTGTACTTCTAACATTATTACTAGAGCCATTTGGTTTTATGCCATCGATGGCAATGATGACACTTTTAGTTGTTGTGACAGTATTGTTTCTTTTATTTGCTCTATTTGCGTGGCGTGAAAAAGGTCAAGATGAGAGGGAGGAGATACATATACACAAGGCTGATAGATTTGGTTTCCTCGCTGGTATGGTCATTCTTGTGATAGGAATATTGTCTGATTATCTATTCATGCATGAAGTATCACGAATACTCGTCATTTCTCTAATTGTTATGGTGGTTGCAAAAGCAATAGCCCTCAGTTATTCGAGAAGACATAATTAGTTTCTAAAATGGATTGTCCACAGTATATGTAAAGTAGACTTTACATATAGTTTTTACTCAAGTAGACTAGGAACATTACATTACAAATATAATATGCGTACACATGAATAAAGTATTTGGATTCATTATTCTCATTATCATTGTTGTAGCTATTTGGATATTTTCTCAAGACAATAATGATTCACAAACTATGGAAGTGGGTGATTCTATGATGGAAAATAATATCGACGGGACCGCCATGGAGGGTATAGATGAATCAGTTATTATGAAAAGAAATTTAGTATTGGCTGGTTCTTCATCTTTGCTTCTAGATTTTACAAAATTAGATTATGAAGAGGCAGTAGCAAGTGATAAGCTCGTGGTTTTATATTTTTATGCAAACTGGTGTCCGCTCTGCAAGGAAGAGTTCCCAAAGATGCAGTCAGCGTTTGATGCGATTCTTGGTGATGGTGTTGTAGGTTTTAGGGTTAATTATAAAGACAGTGATACTGATTCAGATGAGACCGAGCTCGCAAAACAGTTTGGAATTGCATACCAACATACAAAAGTTTTTCTAAAAGATGGAAAACAGATATTGAAATCTCCAGAATCTTGGGATGAGGCTAGGTATGAGACTGAGATAGCGAAAGTAATAAAATAAAAGCCAAATGTTAGACATCACATTACCTATAGCATTTTTAGCCGGATTAGTATCTTTTGTGGCGCCATGCGTTTTACCAATATTGCCTGGATTCTTGGCATATCTCGCTGGAGCTACTCCTGAAAATGCATCTTCAAAAAAGATGAGTATATTTATCAATAGTCTCTTTTTTGTTTTAGGATTCTCTGTGGTTTTTGCTTTGCTCGGTGTTCTGCTCAACACTGTTCTATCTAGTGTGGCTTATAGCGCACAAGCGTGGCTCTCTAGGATAGGAGGTATTCTTATCATAGCTTTCGGACTTTACCTTGTAGGCCTTTTGAAAATAGGCTTTTTAGAACGTCAACATACAATGAGGGTCGATACGAAAAAACACTCTAGATATGTAACATCGTTTCTCTTTGGTTTTGCTTTTGCTGCTGGTTGGACGCCGTGTGTCGGTGCGACTCTTGGTGCCATACTTGGTTTAGCCGCGACTAGTCCTGGCTCTGCTTTTGGGCTTCTACTATCGTACGCCCTAGGACTCGGTTTGCCATTTTTAGTGATTGGATTTTTTGCGGCTCAAGCGAGTGTAATTATAGAAAAATATCAAAAAGTATTTTTGGTCGTAAATAAAATATTCGGTTTGATACTCATCATACTCGGTGTGCTTGTCTTTACTCAGGAACTTGCCAGGGTAGCGAGTTTTGATTTATTAAATACTTTTATACTCAAATAAAAATGATTAATTCTCGCATTACGTATTTGATCATAGCGATTATTTTGATTAGTAGTTCTATAGCGTATATTCAGTACGGCAAGGTTTCTCCTTCGACGGATACAGTATCAGTCGAAGTGTCATTACCTGATCTAGATTTTTCTAATGCTACAGAAAACACTGTAGACAAAGAATCTTTAAATACAAAAGATGTTATGGAATCAGAAAAAAAAGAAAGCGTATCCGATCGTCTTTCTAGAAAATCAAAACTCTACCAGAGGGCAAAAGAGATTACGACTCCAGACGGTTTTATTAACTCAAATGGTGAGTCTGTATCAATAGGGGAATATGTGGGTAAAAAGGTAGTGCTTTTAGATATATGGACTTATTCATGTATTAATTGTCAGCGTACTACACCATATCTCAATAGTTGGTATGACAAATACGAGGGTGATGGTTTTGTTATTATCGGGCTTCATACACCTGAATTTGAATTTGAAAAGAATTATGACAATGTAAAGGCTGCGGTAGAAAAACTTGGTATCAAGTTTCCCGTCGTTCTAGATAATGATTACTCGACATGGAATGCATATGGAAATCTTTATTGGCCGAGGAAATACCTTATAGATATAGACGGCTTTGTCACATATGATCATATAGGAGAGGGTGGATACGAAGAGACGGAAAGAAAAATACAAGAAGCACTCAAGGAACGCATTGAAATTCTCGGTGAAAATACACATATCGATACACCGTTGACCAAAGAGATATCAACACAAAATTTAGGCGTTATAAGTCCTGAAACATATTTTGGTTCATTGAGAAATGAGTATTTTGCAAATGGAATTCCTGGACAGTCAGGTATTGATACGTTTGTATTACCAGATACTTTGCGGAGAAATTATTTCTATCTGGAAGGTGTATGGGATATTACAAAAGAATATGTTGAAAGTAGTGATTCTGGTACAGTCATCGTATATCCATATACTGCAAAAGAAGTTTATCTTGTTGCATCAGCAAATCCAGCTGTCACTGTGGAAGTTTATCGTGACGGTAAAAATCTCGGTATATTGGCGGGTGAAGATGTTGTTGAGAAGGATGGTGTTTCAAATGTGAAGATTGGTGAGTCTAGGCTGTATAAAATAATTAAAGAGGATTCTGTCTCAGCTCACACACTAGAATTTGTTGTAAAAGGGAAAGGTTTCAAGGCTTTTGCATTTACTTTCGGTAATTAGCTTGCTGGGATGGCTTAGTCGTAGTAGCTTTGTATGATAATGGTATTTATTGCATCAGCACTCGCATGTGTCATTACATACCTAGGAGGACTTTTTACTCTTAGGTTCAAAGATAAACTTCATCTTATCCTTGGTTTTTCTGCTGGAGCGATACTCGGTGTGGCATTTTTTGAACTTCTACCAGAGGTAGTAAAGCTTTCAGGTGGTTCTATGAATGCTATCTCTAGTATTGGTTTTGGTTTTGTGGTTTATGCGATCCTCGATCGTATGTTTGTGCTCCATAGTCATGATGATTGTGTAGAACATCATCATCGACGTACTATTTTAGGTGTGGCTAGTTTGGTTGTGCATCGTATATTTGATGGGTTGGCTATTGGTTTCGCTTTTAATGTATCAGAGTCGCTCGGTCTTCTCGTAATTCTGGCTGTTTTAATACATGGATTTTCTGATGGTATCAATGTCGTATCTCTAGTTATTCGTAGTGGTGGGGAAAGAGCGTCAGCTATACGATATTTGATTATTGATGCAGTAGCGCCTTTTATTGGCGTGGTGTTTGCCTATTTTGTTCCGATTGGGGATTCTCTTATGTCTCATGTATTAGCTGTGTTTTGTGGATTCTTTATATATCTTGGTGCTGCTGATTTACTTCCAGAGAGTCATCATTCACATCCAACCCGCTGGACTACTGTCGCGACTATAGCTGGTATGCTTCTTCTTTATGCCGTATCTCGTATTAGTACTATTTAATTTTTAATTAAAAACACCCGCATTATCGTATACGATAATGCGGGTGTTTGGTTGTTTTTATAAGTTCAGGTTTTAAGATTTTTTCTCTCTCACGATAAGTTCCACAATTCTCGCAAACGGTTTTATAAATGCTAGGAATATGAGTGTGATGATGATATTAAACAAGAGGTGAGCATTTGCCACGAGTTGAGCTGCTGATCCATCAAATAAACGTGCGAGATCTGCGAGGATACCAAGAAAAGGCATTATGATAATGACTCCTATGAGATTGAATAGGAAATGTGCTACAGCGGCACGTTTTGCATTTAGGTGGAGTGGTATAGATGCGATGAGACCGGTCGCTGTTGTACCGATATTTGCTCCGAGTATGATGCCAATAGCTTGGTCAAAGGTGAGTAAACCAGTTGAGACGAGTATTACGACGAGTCCTGAGACAACACTAGATGATTGTACTACTGCTGTGACTACGAGACCTGCGAGTATAGCGACCCAAATGTTTGATATCGAACTGAGTAAACCTATAAGATCTGGATTTTCACGGATAGGATCAATAAATAGCAATAGAACAGCCAGTGAGAAGAATACTAGTCCAAAATAAAACAACACCCGTCCGTATTTTTGCCATTTTACTTTTATTCGTTCGAGTATAAATCCAGTGACTAGGATCACAGGTGCCAATGCGGTGAGTTTAAGTGCGATGAGTTGGGTCGTGACTGTCGTACCGATATTTGCGCCAAATATAACTCCGAGTGATGAGGTAAATGATATGAGTCCTGCATCCACGAGTCCGATAGTGATAACGGTGGTTGCAGTGGAAGATTGGATGAGTGCGGTAAAGAGTGCTCCTATAAAGGTGCCACGTAGAGGAGTCGAGGTGAGTGAGTGAAGTATCTCACGTATTTTGTCACCAGCAGCGTATTGTATTTGTCTAGAAAATTTTTGTAAGGCAAAGACAAATACACAAAGAGATGTGATGATTCCAATAATGCTAGTTGTAACACTCATAGTATATATCTATTAAAAAACAATGAGTTGATAGATGTTTTCATGATGCCAGATAGATAAAACAATTTTTTTACCTCTTATCCATTCGCCATCTACTACGGCCTCAGGTGATGATGAAGCCCATTTTGTCTCGGTCATCGATAGGGGTTTAATATCAATCGTGAGGGGTATTGTGTATCTATTTGGTTCGGCCAATGGTGTAGATGTGCCAATTGATATTATTTTGAAATCCTCTAGTGCTGAATCAGCACAATCTGGCATGTTTTTGTATGCAGAAAAAAAGTGATTAAAGACAGCATCAGCGGCTTGAACTTCAGTGAGTGGTGCTGATGAAGTTGCGACTTTATATACAGTCGCTGTTAGATCAATCAAGCAAGGGTTTGAAGCGATTGACTCTGTAGGTTTTTTGAGTTCAGAGAGTCCCCATGCAATGAGGATTATCACTATTAATACTATGAGTGCTGTATAGGCACTTTTTTTGTTGTTTTTTTCTGGTGTAGGGTTTATCGGTTGTGTTGTTTCATTTTCCATATACGTATTCTAAATTTATAGAAAGAAGTATACCACCAGCTCTACTATCAATAAAAATCCCCCGACCAGTATTGGTGGGGGACAAATTAAGTCAGCATTTTTTTTCTCGTGAATGTTTTACTGAAACTTCCGCGAGATTATCCAGCCAACGAATAAAGAACAATGGTTTCGGGGCGATGAAGTCTTTCGGATTTCCTCGTTCGCCATGAGAGTATAGTGATTCGGGGTTCATGTATGTTCCAAACAAGATATCTGGTAATGGAAATCCAAAAAAACCAGATATTGACTCGTTCGAACATATACTCGCATGGTGTCTCAAGTGGAATCCGTATAGTAATTTCCAAAAACTACCAAACCGTCGGTGCTCTAAGAGCGGTCTCCATCGCACCACATCAACGTGTTCTAGAGCATGCAGTGTTTCATAGAGAAGCATCGATAGGGCTATACCACTATAACCACCAAGGAGTATTGGAAGTGTTGGGTATACCCATTGAATAAGCACAAATGTTGGTGTAGCGATACCTGAAAACACTAGAAGCGAATACCAAGGAAAGAATGAAGCCTCGTATTGTTTTTCTTCGAGGATTGGATAGTAATTTTCTACAATACCACTTACTCTCTTCATCGTGACCCTTGTTAGGGAATGATGATGAGTGTGTTGGCGATAAAAGTAGGATAGGAATGGTATCACTGGAGCATGGAGGACGTATCGGTGGAAGAAAAATTCCACAAACGCACCAAGCAAATGTGTGATGAGACCAATGATTACTATTGAAACAACGCTGGCTTCAATCTGTACTTTCCACACAGATGGACTTATGAGATACACCACATAGAATATTCCGAGCAGGCTGGTGGTGATGTTGGTTACAAAGAACAAGAGCGAGAATTTAGCATTCTCGCGTTTATGATCGTGAGACATGTGAGGTCCTCGTTTTTTGGTTGCGACAGGAAATGTACCAGTCTGTGTAAATTATAGCATTCATGTATTTTTGTTCGAGTTTGATTGAGCTATTTTTGACAGAATTTTAGATAAATTGACAGATTATACTAACTCTGCTATTATCACAGCCTACTAATCACTTCTTCCTTATAGGGAGATATAGTGTCTCGCATCCTCGTCATATCATGTGACTCCTAGGGACTCGGGTCACATCAAATATGACATCACATACAGAAAAAAAGCCGTCATCAGACGGTGCGCATACATTTAGTGAACTTGGTATTGGTGAGAAAATGCTCTCAGTACTAGAGAAAAATGGTTTTATAAATCCTACACCTATTCAACACCAGGTAATTCCTGTAGGTCTTTCTGGTAAGGATGTAATCGGTATTGCTCAGACCGGTACTGGTAAAACCCTAGGCTTTGGTATACCGATGGTTGAACGTATTATGCGTGAGGACGGTCTCGGTCTTATATTGCTACCGACGCGCGAGCTCGCTAGTCAGGTGAATGAAACTATCGAAAAAATCGGTAAACCTTTTGGTATACAGACAGCGGTACTAATCGGTGGAGATTCTATGGGTCGTCAGGTTCGTGACCTTCGTTATCGCCCTCAGGTGGTAGTTGCGACCCCAGGAAGACTCATAGATCATATTAAAAAGGGCACTATTAAACTCGATCATGTGTCGATACTCGTACTCGATGAGGCAGACCATATGTTTGATATAGGATTTGCCCCACAGATTCGTGAAATTTTAAAGAAAACTCCAAAAGAAAGACAGACAATGCTTTTTTCAGCGACCATGCCTGATGAAATTGCAAAACTTGCAGCTGAACATTTGACACTGCCATTACGTATCGACGTCGCTCCAGCTGGTTCGACTGCAGATAGGGTGGAACAGGAAATAATTATTGTCTCTCGTGGCGCAAAAGTATCACTTCTCACAAAACTTATTGCTGAGACTGATGGTCCAGTACTCGTATTTACGAGGACAAAACATGGAGCAAAAAATCTTACTTACTCTCTACGTGATTCAGGATTTACCGCAAATGAAATACATTCAAATCGTTCACTTTCTCAGCGTCGTGAAGCTCTCGATGGTTTTAAGAAACATAAATATCGTGTACTAGTAGCAACTGATATTGCTGCTCGCGGTATTGATGTCAAAGATATAGGTCTTGTAGTAAATTTTGATTTACCAGAGCAGTCTGATGATTATGTGCATCGTATCGGTCGTACTGGTCGTGCGGGTAAAGCGGGTAAAGCTGTCTCATTTGCCACACCTGATCAACATCGTGATATTGCAGATATTGAGAGACTTATAAAAAAATCAATTCCGAGATCTAGTCACGAAGGTGCTGTTATAGATTTTCACGCTCGACCAGAGCGTCGTGGGCGAGGAGTTTTTCGTGGCGGAAGGAGTGGTGGTTTCAGTCGTGGTCCACGAGCCCCATTTAATCCAAACGGTCGTCCTACACAAACAGGTCCTCGTAGATACAATAGTGGACGACCTGCTCATGCTGGATCTCATGGTCCCAGACGAGAGACACGTGACTCATCAGCAACAAAACAATTTAGCCCTACAGTCCGTCGAGTTTTCAGAAAGCTCTAAGATATATAAAAATCCCGCACGTATGTGCGGGATTACTATTAGATAGACCATCTAACTTTCTTTTTGCAATCGATGACTACTCCTCGACCACGGCCGACTTTATGATCGAGAAAAGGAATTTTTCCTCTGAGTATCTTAATTCTGAATAGATCAGGTAAATTCCTAATCATCTCAAAATGGGTCACGACAATAAGTGTTTCAACCTTTGTCTTTCTTGCATACCTTAGTATCGCCCTCAACGCTCCAGTAGTATCACAGGTTTCTCCATCAGAGAATAATTCCTGGCAGATGGATAATTTTGTATCAATACCAGATGTATCAATCAAGAACTGTGCACTTTCTGTGGCACGGAGTATGGGGGAGCTCATAATACCAGCGTCTTTTCGAATCAAAAAACTTTTTTTCAATACTCTAAAAGTCTCACGAAGGATTATTTTCCCCTCGTCGGTGAGAAATCCTTCCATGTCAGCCTTGGAATGGCGGACAATAATCAGTCGTTTAAGTATCATTTCCTTCGACCTTTTTTTGAGGGTTGATATTCTATTTTCGATAATGTGTGCAATGGACTCAAAAGTCAATAGTTTTTGTTTTATTTGTTAGAATATAAATATGAAAACATCAAACAAAATAATAGCGGTAATTTTGGCGCTCATTGTTATTGCAGGTATTCTTTGGCTCTATCCATTAAAAAAGACTGTCGTGAACGAGCGTGTTTCAGGTGTACCAGAGGAGGCTTACGAGGCTACACTTATAGGTGTATCGACTTGTCTACCACATCGTGATCAAAGTGGTCCCCAAACCCTCGAATGTGCATTCGGTATAAAGACTGATGAGGGTGATTATTATGGTTTAGATATGTCAGATATAGTAGGTGATTATCAGAGTTACGAGGGTTATATATCAGTACACGGAATACTCACACCAATAGAAAATCTTTCGTCTGATGTATGGCAGAAATATGACGTAAAGGGAATAATGAAAGTAAATTTAGCAGACAAACTCTAGAAATAAAAAAACACCCTCCTGGGTGTTTTTTTATTAGGTTGGGTTGTATAAAGTCTTTAATATTTCAAGTCCACGATGAGTCTGTACTGCGATGGTATTTTTCGTTTGTCTTGTAATAGTAGAAATTTCTGTGATTGATAGACCTCTCATGTATTTTAAGGTCATTACTCTCTGGTAGATATGAGGAAGGCGAGCTATGAGAATAATCGCTGTCTTTCCGTCGATAGTATCGAACATTCGTTTTGATTGATCTTCTGTTGGCGCGTCAAATCCTTTTTCCATGAGGGCATCGAGAGAACTAGTCTTGTGTTTACGATATTCATCGATAATGAGGTTGTTTAGAATGTGGTAGAGAAATGATTTCATAAGAACTATTTTTCCACCCTTTAAAAGATAGTTCCATGTTTTGAGGAATGTATCCTGAACAATGTCCTCACCTATTGTTTTATCATGAACCTTGAAGAAAGCACGAGTGTTGAGACCTTTTGCATAGTCTTTGTGTGCCAATGTAAGAAGCGCTCGAAGCACGTTTTTTTGTTTCAGAGTAGTCATTAAATTTTAGAGTAAATATCTTGACTTTCATTGTAGCATATTATCTATTTTTTAGCTCGTTGTAATAATCCCTGTCAAGGGTCGTCTCCATAGGTATGGAAACAACCCTGATCTTTGCCCAGACATTTTTTTATCTCACGGTTTCTATCGGGATTGTTATTATTGTATTCCTCTTTGCAATAGCGACTTATCATCTCGTTCGTATTGCTCATGAAATAGAGGATTTACCTCATGATTTTGGTTATACAGAGAGTGAGGAGGACGAAGTATTAAAAATAAAAGACCAATAAGTGTGACTTGTAATAGTTTTCGTTCTCAAACGGCTCTATAGGTATGAATCAATCAAACAGAATAGCAAAATAATATATGAAAATGTTTAACAAAAAAATACTTATAACCACACTCGTGATTTTTGGGTTACTCGGTCTCGGTATATCGACAAGTGTTTCTGCTGCAGGTCCTGCAGCTATAGATCTACTCTCAGCGGGTAACTTTGTGGTTCTTTCAAAAACAGCCATTACAACGACAAGGGTTACGTCTATTACAGGTGATCTAGGAATAAGCCCAGCCCTCTCGACTGATATGGCAGGATTTGCCCTATCTCTCGATGGTTCTGGTACTTTTTCTACTTCAGCTCTTGTGACTGGTAGTATTTATGCAGCAGACTATAGTGTTCCAACTCCGACGACTGTGGGCACAGCAATTAGTGCTATGGAAGCAGCTTATACAGATGGTGCTGGTCGTGCTGTGGATGTCACAGACGCTGGTGCTGGAGACCTCGCTGGTTTGACACTTGTTCCTAGTACTTATTTTTTCTCTGGTCCAGGCAACGTAATCATCACAGGTGATGTGACATTGAGTGGTAGTGCGACAGATGTTTGGATATTTCAAATACCAGGCACTCTAGATATAAGTGCGAATAAAAAAATCGTTCTTACTGGAGGAGCTCTAGCTTCTAATGTGTTTTGGGTAGTCGCTGGTACCACAACCATTGAACCAGGATCTACTTTTTCTGGTGTAATTCTAGCTGGTCCAGGCGCATCGACAATAGCAATGCAGAATGGTGCGACATTGGTCGGTAGAGCATTGGGACAAACAGACGTTACTTTTATCGGTAATATTGTTTCAGTAAATGCGATTGTTCCAACCCCAACCCCAACCCCAACCCCAGCTCCACAACCTCCTTCTGGTCACAGAAGTAATGGTAGTACTGGAGATATACCTGGATCTGTTCCTAGCATAGTCGTAGCTGATTCTGTACCTAATACAAGTGTTTCTACTTCTATTCCTACAACAGTTTCAAACTCGGTAGTCTCTACCCAAGAGCCAATAATGATATATTTTGACACGCCTAGTTTTCCAAATGCAGGACTATCTCCTGATGGTGAAGATATGCCATGGGGTCAAATAATGATTGCTGGTCTTATCGCATTGATTATTGTCTCTCTCGGTATTCTCTTTAAAAGACGCTCGGTTGTCTTTGGTGACAAGTAGGGCATATCTAGAGATTTAATCTCGTATGTACAAAAACCCTACCTCAGTAGGGTTTTTGTAATCTTGAATTATTATCAAAATGAAAAATAGAACATTTCAAATACAGGAGATGGTGTTGGTTTTTCTGGTAGGGTTTGCCCTCGCTATGTTTTTACATTCATACCTTGTTCCTCTAGATATAGGCAGAAAGAGTATTACTTCTGAAGAATCAGGAGTAATAGATGAAGAATCACCTAAATACCTCATGATTCCAAGAATAAATATCGATACCCTCGTCGAACCAATAGGTCTTACTATCGATGGCGCGATGGATGTACCACAGAATCCAGACAATGTAGGGTGGCTCGTTTCAGGTATTCATCCAGGTGATATCGGTAGTGCTGTCATGACAGGACACTTTGGATGGAAAAACAGTGTCCCTGCAGTGTTTGATAACCTGTATCTTCTTAAAAAGGGAGATTTGATATATATCGAAAACGGGAGAGGGGTCGTTGTCACTTTTGTCGTGCGCGAATCTCGTACATATGACTCGACTGACGATGCATCTGAAGTATTTATTTCAGATGACGGTATATCACACCTCAATCTAATTACCTGTCAGGGATTTTGGAATAAGGATCTAAAAAGTTATTCTCAACGTCTCGTAGTATTTGCAGACAAAAAAGAATAATTTATTTATTGAAAAAATATATGACTTCTTGGGCTGATGGTAATACGCCGTAATGTACCAGCAAGATTATGAGGATAGTGTATATAGTCGTTGCGAGAACATATATTTTCCAGTGTTTCCTGAACGAGTAAGTACCGTGTTTGGTATGGAGCTGAGCGTAGCCGTAATGCATGAGAACAAAACCTAGTATGTTTGTGAGCCAGTATCCGATAACGACTAGGGAAAAAAATGCTGGTGGGTAGAAAAAAGAAAAGATAAATCCAAATGCATATGCCAATGGCACGTTTGTAAATACATCATTCCATGGCGATAGAGGGGAGAGCCAGAAGCCGACAAAGATTAGCGTCGAGTGCCACCATTTATGTATTAGGTTAACTGTGTGTTTTTTCATGTTTGCATCATCTTAGCATTTCAAATACCGGTCACTAATTCTGTGTTGTGGATATAAAATCAAAATCACTCCTCGTGGAGTGAAAATGAAAAATGGTGGAGACGGCGGGAATCGAACCCGCGTGCACAAAATGCCCTCAGGCACATCTACAAGGTGTAGTCGATCATTGTACATACGTACTTTAAATAATGATGCTCTATGAACGACAGAACACGTCATTACCGATCTCCTTCAGTTTCGAATCTCCCTCAGAGAAGGGGAGTATCTATCTCGAAGATATTACACTCTCTCACACAGTCCGAGAATCAGATGTGGAGAATGTCGTTTAGGCCGTAGCGTAAACGAAAGCGAAATCTTTAGCTCCGAAAAACGGAGAGACTACTGACTTTGCTTTTGAAAATGCGTTTGCATTTAGTTTTTCCAACAGTTTCTAGAGTTATTGGAGCTCTACCTTGCATGCCAGAGGAAGCGGCTTTGTGTCTAGGCCGATCATCCCCATATAAAAATATTAATCTTTCAATGACCTCTCTATATCCCTTTGGGACTGTCTTTTTTTTATGTCCTCGCGTTTGTCATATTGTTTCTTGCCACGGACCACAGCGAGCTCTACTTTGAGCTTCTTACCCTTATTATACACCGAAATAGGCACTATTGTCAAACCCTTACTCGACTCAATGTTTGCTAGTTTCTTTACCTCTTCTTTTGTAAGCATGAGTTTACGTGTGCGGAGCGGATCATAGTCTTCTGGAGTGTTTGACGGTTGGTATGGAGGTATGGACATGTTCATGAGAAAGGCCTCACCACCCCTCACGGTGACGTATGAGCCTTCTAGGGTAGCAGAATGGGTACGGAGTGACTTGACCTCAATACCGAGCAATTCGATACCAGACTCGTATTTCTCGAGTACTTCATAATCAAATCGAGCTTTTTTATTTTGAGCTAGGGCCATAAGAATAAGTATCAAGTAGAAAGTAGAAAGTATCAAGTAAAATCAAGATTTTAGACCAGGGCTTTTTATTTCTCCTCTAAGCGGATATAATGGCCAAATCATGTCACTTCCAAACATCAATCCTTTAAAAAATCAGCCTAAAAACAGAGGTAGACGAATGCCTCTCATGAAACCTACTCGTGGACCAATACGGTTTTTTGGTAATTTTGGTGGTTCAGTAATTATATTTGCCGTACTCATACTCGTTTATTCATTTCTCGTAGGTGATACGACAAAAAAAGAGTCCGTACCCATATCAGAAGTAGCGAGTGCCATATCAGCTGGTCAGGTATCGTCTATAGATATTTCTGGTAATGATTTGGTGGTGAAGTATATAGATGATTCTGAAAAGAAATCGAGCAAGGAATCTGACGCAGCTCTCTCTCAGACGCTCACTGCCTACGGTGTGACAGCGGAACAACTCGCAGGTTTAAAAATAGAAGTAAAATCTCCATCAGGTTTTGGTTATTGGATAATCAATCTCGCTCCATTTATCATTCCACTAATATTTATCGGATTTTTTATCTGGTTTCTCTCACGTCAGGTAAAAGGGGCAGGGGTTCAAGCTATGACATTTGGTCAATCAAAAGCACGTATCATTTTTCCTGATGACAAAAAACAAAAAGTTACATTCAAAGATGTAGCTGGTGCAAAAGAAGCAAAGCAGGAATTAGTTGAAATAGTAGATTTTCTAAAAAATCCGAAAAAGTTTTTAGACATAGGTGCGGTCATACCAAAGGGCATACTTCTTATGGGTGCGCCTGGTACAGGTAAGACATTACTCGCTCGAGCGGTAGCTGGTGAAGCTGGAGTAGCATTTTTTTCTATATCAGGTTCTGAGTTTGTGGAAATGTTTGTTGGTGTCGGAGCTTCGCGTGTACGAGACCTTTTCAAAATGGCGAAGTCTGCATCACCAGCTATTATTTTCGTTGATGAGATAGATGCGGTCGGTCGCTCTAGGGGTGTTGGTACTGGTGGAGGCAACGACGAACGTGAACAAACACTCAATCAAATATTGGTTGAAATGGATGGGTTTGAGCCAAATGAAAAAGTTATTGTTATGGCCGCAACAAACAGACCAGATGTACTTGATCCAGCCCTACTTCGTCCAGGGAGATTTGATAGGCGTGTCACTATAGATTTACCAGATAGAGGTGATAGAGAAGAAATATTAAAAATACACTCAAAGAAAAAACCATTTGCTGAAGATGTAAATCTAAAAGTAGTTGCGGAACGTACTCCGGGATTTTCTGGTGCTGATCTATATTCACTCATGAATGAGGGCGCCATACTTGCCGCTAGGGAAGATAGAACAAAAGTTTCTCAATATGATCTCATTCGAGCTATAGAAAAAGTTATGCTCGGTCCGGAACGTAGAAGTCATCTTCTTTCAAAAAAAGAAAAAGAACTCACGGCGTATCACGAAGCGGGTCATGCTGTGGTTTCATCGGTACTCGATTATGCCGACCCAGTACACAAGATATCTATTATTTCTCGTGGTCGTGCTGCTGGATATGTACTACATCTACCTATTGAGGACAGGAAGCTTCAATCGAAAAAAGAATTCCTAGACGATATCGCGGTTTCGCTCGGAGGATATGTGACTGAGCTTATGATGTATAGCGATATTACTACTGGTCCATCAAACGATTTACAGGTTTCGACTGCTCTCGCCCGTGACATGGTGACAAAGTACGGTATGTCAGACAAACTCGGTCCAATAGCTCTCGAAAGTGCTGGGGGTAGGGTTCTCTTTGGTCGCGGGGTAGAGGGTAGTGAATATTCGGATGAAGTCGCGGCAAAAATAGATGCAGAGGTATCAAAAATCATGAATGATGGTATGTCTCGTGCGGAGAAGGTGATAAAAGAGCACAAAAAACTCCTCGATGCGATAGCTTCTCGCCTCATAGAAACAGAGACTATTGAAAGAGATGAATTTGAAAAACTTCTCGTAGCCCATGGTGTAGTACCAAAAAAGAAAAAAGATATCGAGCATCAGGCATAAAAAAATCGGCTACCATCAGGCAGCCGATTCTGCTCGACTAAATTCGATGTGTTTTATATTTCGGTTGATGAAGAATTCCACAAACACATCCACTGGCGAGTCTTTCTCCGGATTTATATGTGTCGCATCGGAATTGATTGGTGCGATCATATCTGCGTCAGGTAAAAAGAAGAGGTCGAATACCGCTGGTTTTCCATCCCACGTGCATGGACCACCTGTTACTTTGACCGGATGACCGAGGGTTCTAATCGAAGCGATGGGTTTTAGTATGCGCATTGCATAATCCAAAACATGATCACCAGCATCGAGTGGTCCACCTGGAAATCCAAAGTAATCACCTCTTTTTACCGAGAGGTAGTATGGCTGTTCTAAGGAGACTGATTTGAAAACAAAGAACACAAGATAAAGTTTTTTTAAGTTCACAAAAAATTCCTTGTTTGAGTTTCAAATATAATTATATTCTTTATCTATAAAAACTTATCCACTTAAAAAAACCGCCTCATAGGAGGCGGTTTTGAACTTCTGGCAAGCTGAGAACCTCTACTGTTCCCGGGACGGCGATATGATGCATAATGTTTTTTAAATCTGTAAACCAAACACGATACCTCATTTTTTTCTTGATTGTTCCTCTGATGTCACAGCCCATAAGTATGAGACGCCTATGTTCATCAGAGAACGTAATATCTTTTACAGGCGCACGTATGTATTTTATTCTTATGACCGTGAGGTCACGGAAATAAGGTTGTAGACATTGATACGCTGCGTAAGTAAATCCGTCTTTAAGTGGGCTACGTATACTAGGTAGAGTCCATAATGCTTTTTTACCAGCCTGCTTTATCAGCAAAACCTTTTTGACACGACTGACAATGAAGAGTATGAGATTGTTGCTGGGCATAATAACCTCCTAAGATATTATATTGTATGTTTAGCCCTCATGCTTTAGGATAGGTGAGTCCCGTATGCGCCCATAGCTCAGTTGGTTAGAGCATCGAGCTTATACCTCGGGGGTCCTTGGTTCGAGTCCAAGTGGGCGCACACACGACGAAAATATCCGCCTTGAGGCGGATTTTTCGCGTGTGTGCGAACCGGAGCCATATTTTTCGTTTCGAAAAATGGCGAGGTGGGGTCGCGGGTTACGAGTCCGACGAGACGAGGAAACCTGTGATCAAAAAATAGACAAAATCTGGTGTGAGCAGTTTTTGTCATTATTTAGTGAGATTGACCTTATTCAAAGTGGATTTTTTGTGATTCTCTACGAGAGAGCTCAGTTTTGATTTGTGGGTGACTTGAGAAAGAAGGGTCTTCATCGAGTAGGCGAGAGGCTTCGGCGCGAGCCGCTTCGACCATTTTTAGATTTTGTATTGCTTCCATTCCGACATCTGATATGCCCCATTGTTTTTTACCATACAGATCACCAGCCCCTCTAAATTTTAGATCGTATTCAGCGAGTTCAAAGCCATTTTTTGCAGTTTTCAGCGCGAGGAGTCGGTCTTTTGTTTTTTCTCCCGAGCTCTCGGCGTAAACGAAACAATATGCTTGGTGATTTGAACGAATGACACGTCCACGGAGTTGGTGTAGTTGAGAGAGTCCAAAACGTTCCGCACCTTCTATGATGATGACAGTAGCGTTTGGTACGTTTACTCCTACCTCGACTACTGATGTAGCGACGAGTATGTTTATATCTCCATTTTTAAACTCTTGCATGACACGTTCTTTATCACCGTCTTTCATTTTTGAATGGAGGATACCGATTTCATATTCAGGAAAAATATCTTTCTTTAATCTTTTTGCTTCTTCTTTAACTGATTTTGCTTGAACAGCGAGCTCTTTTGTCGGATCGGGTTCATTTATACGTGGGCAGATGATATATACCTGACGTCCCAGAGCGAGTTCTGCGCGAACTTTTTCATACATCTCGCTTCTTTTATCTGGCATAACTATATCCGTCAGTATTGGTTTTCTACCGTGAGGCATTTGGTCAAGTAAAGACAGATCGAGATCACCAAAAACAGTGAGAGCGAGAGTGCGTGGTATCGGTGTCGCAGTCATAGATAGTAAATGTGGTGTTATCGTATCTTTTCTTACGAGTTTTTGTCTCTGTCCGGTACCGAAGCGATGTTGTTCATCGACTATGACATAAGCGAGATTTTTGAACTGTACACTTTTCTGTATCAGGGCATGTGTGCCTATGAGTATTGGTATCTCGCCATTTGCTACCCATTTTAGTAATTGGGCACGAGATATATCAGTCCAACCGTCCGGATGTACTTTTGAAGGAAATTTTCTACAACCCGAACCAGTGATGAGTCCTATTTGAATCGGCATATGGCGAAAGTATTGTATAAATGATTCAAAATGTTGAGTGGCAAGTATTTCGGTAGGACACATGTAAGCAGTTTGGAGCGCTCCGTAGTTTTGCCCTGCAGGTTTTGTGGTTGTTACAGCATAGACAGTCGTCGCAGCGACTGCGGTCTTGCCTGAACCCACATCTCCTTCGAGGAGGCGAGACATAGCATGACCTTGTTTGAAATCAGACATGATTGTTTCCACGGTTCGTCTCTGGGCATCTGTGGCCTCGAAAGGAAAACGGGAAACAAATTTTTCTATTTCTTCTGGGCTTTTATCTATGGTAAATGCTGGACCCGCTCGATAAGCTCGGCGCTCTCTTTGTTTTTCTAGTTGTATAAAAAAAACTTCTTCAAATGCAAATCTTTTACGAGATGATATAGCGTCTTCGGCTCTCTGGGGTGCGTGTATCCAGACGAGCGCCGTCGTGAGTGTAGGTAGATTGTATCGTTTGAGTATATCGACCGGAACAGGGTCGACTATGGTATCAAGTACACCAGACTTAAATATTTTTTGTATCGTGTGGTATATCCAATTTGATGAAATACCTCTAGATTCAGGATATATGGGGTAGAGAGTATGTACTTCTCCATCTTTACCAAATAGATTATCTCCAACACCTTCTGGAAGTTCGGCTAAACGTTCTAGTTTTGGATTTGATAAATATAGCGAACCTTTTCTTTCTGATACCTTGCCCTCTGCACGAATGAGAGATTTTTCTGGCGTCATTTTTGCTATGTATGGCTGATTGAACCAAACCGCTTTGATTGTCATACCACTGGCATCAGTGATAACACCTTCAGCCATCGGTATTTTTGTACGAAAACCTTTTGATGTTTTTAGTTTTGTTATTTCTCCATAGACGACCGCTGTCTGACCTTTTTCTAATGTGTTTATCGTCCGTGCTTCGGCTGTATCACCGTAGCGAGTAGGAAAATGATAGAGGAGATCCTCGATAGTGACGATACCTAGACGCGAAAGGGCGGAGCGTTGTGTCGCTTGGAGTCGAAAGTGTTCGTCAATACGAGATGAGGGAGACATGGAGATATTCTACCTTACCTACGTTAGATGTAGCACTCATTCTTTGTTAGTTCAAAGGCATTCCTCACGGAACGCCTTTTTTATTTTCTATTTATAAATATCAGCAGGATAGAAGGTTTGATCATCTACTACCGGAGAGGTAACTGTCTCTGGTATGGGGCAAGTATCAAATAGACAGCTCGGTCCGTTACGACTTACATAGGAACCGTCAGCACAGAGTTTTGTGTCTAAAGCACAGGCGACGTCATTGGCTACGATTGTGTTTTCATCATCATTATTTCTCGTAAAATATAAATAAACTCCTATAAGCAAGAGAATTAATATAACTATCCAAATAGCTGTTTTGTTTTTCATAAAGCGGTTAGTGATTATCTTTCCTTATGATGACGGACGGGCATAGGTTTTATTACAGACGGCTATTTTCAATAGTTTCAATGCTTTGAAACAGTTTTCCTGATAAAATAAGTCTATGTCTAAATCAGTTTTTGTTACGAGAGAGATACCAGCTATTGCTATCGAGCGATTGCGAGAGCGCGGGTATGTGGTGGATATAGGTGGATGGAAGGTGCCACCTACCCAGAGAGAAATTATTCGTGCATTGAAGAAAAAGCCCTATGATGCTGTACTTACACTACTCACAGACAAGATAGACGCCACGGTTTTTGATGCTGTGCCTCATATAAAGCTTTATGCAAATTACGCAATCGGATATGACAATGTCGATATAAAAGAAGCTCAGAGGAGAGGTATTTTTGTGACCAATACACCTGGTTCGTATTCTGATTCTATTGCCGAACACACGATAGCTCTAATACTCTCTCTCACTGCTCGTATCACCGAATCAGATAGATTCGTCCGCGCGGGCAAATATAAAGGTTGGTCACCAATGAATTTTATAGGTACTGATTTATCAGGTAAAACTATCGGTATCGTCGGTACTGGTCGTATTGGTGCTAGTGTGGCACATCATCTCGCGAAAGGTTTTGATTCCAAGATTATTTATTATGATGTGGTTAGAAACGAAAAAATAGAAAAAGATTGTGATGCGACATTTGTTCCATCTGTAGAAGAAGTGTTGCGATTGGCAGATATTGTGACTATTCATGTACCACTTCTTGAATCTACACACCATCTCATAAATGATGCCAGGCTCCGTATGATGAAACCGACAGCTTATCTAGTAAACACTTCACGCGGACCTGTTATAGATGAAGTTGCTCTGGTGAATGCTCTCAAGTCAAACGTTATACGTGGTGCCGGTCTAGACGTGTTTGAATTTGAGCCAAAACTTGCAAAGGGTCTCACGAAACTTTCCAATGTAGTACTCACTCCTCATATCGCATCCGCGCGTGAACACGCTAGAGATGAGATGGCACGTATAGTTGCAGATAATATTATCGATTTTATCGAAGGAAAAATCCCTCGTAATAACGTATATTCATAACCATGAACGGAAAACTCATACTCGCACGACATCACGAATCAGAATGGAACAAAGCCGGTCGATGGACAGGCAATAGAGATCGCCATCTCACTGAATATGGTTTCAAAAAATCTGAAGACATGGGATTGCTCATCAAAGATATGGCAATCGATTATGCTTTCGCATCTATGCAGGTGCGTTCTATCGAGACGCTGTCGTGTGTACTCAATATTTGTGAACGGTATGAAGTACCGACACAGCATTCGAGTACGCTCAACGAGCGTGATTATGGTGATTATACTGGCAAAAATAAATGGGAGATGCTCGATCTCATAGGCAAGGAACAATGGGATAGTGTCCGTCGTTCATGGGATTATCCAGTACCAAATGGAGAGACTTTGAAAATGGTTTATGAGAGAGCGGTGCCGTATTTTTTAGAAAATATTTTACCGAAAGTAAAAGAAGGTAAAAATGTTTTAGTCGTAGCTCACGGCAATTCTTGCCGTGCGCTCATAAAATACATGGAACAAATATCAGATGAAGGTATTGCTGATGTAGAGATGCCTTTTGGAGCTCTAATCGTCTATGATTTGGATAGTGCTGGACATCTTGTGAGCAAAGAAGTAAGACAGACAGAATCTAATGTGAACGCATGATGACATCAAAGGCACAAATCATTGCTACTATCGGTCCCGCATCAGCGAGTAGGGAGATACTGTTTGCTATGGCACAGCATGGCATGGATATAGTGAGATTTAATTTTTCTTGGTCTGATATAGCTACTCGTACAGAACAGGTGACTCTCGTGCGAAGTGTGGCGGACGAGGTTGGACGAACCATACCCATCATTGCTGATTTACCTGGGCCTCGTATTCAAGCAGGTGACACTCATACATACAAACATGATGCCGAATCATGTATTACTGAAGATGATAAAAAATTTATAAGATTTGCTGTTGAGCATAAGTTGGAGTGGGTGGCACTATCATTTGTATCTACTGCTGAAAACATCATTTGTGCTCGAGATATCATCCAGGAATATGGAGGTACACAAAAAATCATTGCAAAGATAGAGCGTAAACAAGCTCTCGACAATATCGATTCTATTATTGCGGTATCAGATGGAGTGATGGCAGCACGAGGAGATCTCGGTAACGAGATACCGCTCGAAGAAATTCCTTTTGTTCAGCGCACTATTATAGAAAAATGTAAACAAGCAGGTAAACCAGTTATTACTGCGACCGAGATGCTCCTCTCAATGACAGAAAAAGATACACCGACACGAGCGGAACTGACTGATGTATCACAAGCAATACTCGAAGGTTCAGATGCTGTCATGTTATCCGAAGAGACGGCCCGTGGAAAATTCCCCGTAGAAGCGGTCACTATGATGGAGAGACTTGTCTTAGAATCAGAAAAACACATGGTAGGGAAACTTCATATAAACACATTCTAATCATGTCACGCATCATATCCATAAATGCTAAAAAGATACTAGATTCACGAGGTAATCCGACCATTGAGGTCGTATGTCAAACAGAGCGCGGTGTCGGAAAGGCGGCTGTTCCATCAGGCGCATCTACTGGTATACATGAAGCTCTTGAATTGCGTGATGGAGATATGGCCGAGTTTCATGGCAAGGGTGTCACAAAAGCTATAGAAAATGTAAATAATGAAATCGCGAAACATATTATAGGTACTGACTATGACCAAGCATCTCTCGACAGAGCACTTATCACCCTAGATGGGACAGAAAACAAGTCACGACTCGGAGCAAACGCCATACTAGGCGTCTCACTCGCATTTGCTCGAGCAGTCGCAAATGAGAAAGGAATCGAACTCTATGAATATATCGCTACTCTTTCTCATACCACGACATTTATCCTCCCAACACCATTTTTAAATATCATAAACGGAGGCAAACACGCTGATAGCGGTCTCGATATACAGGAATACATGATTGCTCCTATCGGGTTTGCTACATTTTCAGAGAAAGTAAAAGCAGGGGAGAAAATCATCGAGACATTACATAGACTGCTCACAGAAAAAAATCTCTCGACCGATCTAGGTGACGAAGGAGGTTTTGCACCAAAGCTCGATTCAAATGAGGGAGCGATAGTATTTATAGAAAAAGCCATAATTGAATCCGGATATTCGTATGATGAAGTAAAAATCGCACTCGATGTCGCAGCTTCTAGTTTTTACAAAGATGGTTTTTATACACTCAATGTTGGCGGAATAGAAAAAAATATGAATACCAGAGAGATGGTGGACTGGTATAAAGAATTGATTGAGAAACATCCGATCATGTCTATAGAAGATGGCCTCGCCGAAGATGATTGGGATGGATTTACTCTCATGAATAGAGAAATGGGGGAGAAAATACAGATAGTAGGTGATGATCTCACAGTGACGAATAAAAAGAGGATAGCAAAAGCTATCGAGACACAGGCAATCAATTCGGTACTCATAAAACTAAATCAGATAGGCACACTCACAGAGACGCTCGAAGCTATAGCCATGACAAAGAAGGAAGGATGGAAACCATTTGTATCGCATCGCTCTGGTGAGACTCTCGATACATTCATCGCTGACCTCGCAGTAGGCACTGGATGTGAATGTATCAAAGCAGGGTCACTCACACGAGCCGAGCGTGTCTGTAAATATGAGCGTCTCATAGAAATCGAGCAAAAACTCAGTTCTCAGTAAGTATGTTTCATATAAGAGGTATATGATAGAAAATGAGGCTCTGATATGATATTGTCTCGTGGTATTTGGAGACCTACCTGACGGCAGGCAGGCGTGTCAGAGTCCAAAATGGAGACGTGTCAGACCACCGCCTTTGGCGGGGCCTCGCAGGATGCGGTGGGTGGTCGAATACAAAATGTACAACGTTTATATTTTACAAAGTATAAAGAACGGGAAGCATTACATAGGCTATACAGCTGATATCTCCAGACGAATCAGGTATCACAATACAGGTAGAAATATTTCAACGAAGACTGGTATGCCGTGGAAGGTGATCTACCTTGAAACATACCAAGACAAAAAAACAGCTTGGTTGCGCGAGAGGCAGATAAAAAGCTATAAAGGAGGAGAAGGATTTAAAAAACTTCTTCAAAACAAAGGAGACGTGTCAGAGTGGTCTAATGTGCCTCTTTGCTAAAGAGGTGAGCCCGTCAAAAGGCTCCGAGAGTTCGAATCTCTCCGTCTCCGCAAACGAATCGCCATAGGGCGGTTTTTTTATTCTTACTGCGTTTAGTTCTGATAGAATTAGCGTCATGAAGAAAATAAAAATCGATATACCGTACCATCCACAAAAAATGGATTACCTCTGTGGTCCAGCATCATTGCAGATGGTTTTTGGTTATTTCAAAGATAATGTATCTCAGACAAAGATAGCAAAAGAGGCTCTTACAGATGTGGAACAGGGGACAGATAATGCCGAGATGATACGCGTCGCTACCGAGAGAGGTTTTTATGTATATGTAAATGACCACTCGACTTTTTATGAGATACGTCATTTTCTCGAGAGGGGTCTACCTGTAATAGTAAATTATATAGAACCATCACATGATGATGGTCATTTTGCTGTTGTGTCTGGTATGACATCTAGAAAGATGATTTTACATGACCCGTGGAATGGAAAAGATTTCAAAATGTCGTATAAAGAGTTTACAAAGAGATGGTATGGGGAGAAAAATAAACATCGCGAATGGATTATGGTCGTCTCTAGTGAAGATTTTAAGCTCGGTAAACAATTCATGCCCAAAGCAGAAAAGTCTTCCTAGGGAGGTGGTATTAAACGGCCAATTAGGGCCGTTTAATCAGGCATATTTTCATTAGTACTAGCAAAAAAAGACTAAAGAGCTATACTAGCCGGTACAGTATAAGTAATAATCAAATATACATGGCAAAAGAAAATTCAGCATTTATGAAGCCTCTCAATGTGAGCCCAGAGCTCGCAGCGGTAGTAGGCAAGGGTCCTATGCCTCGCTCAGAGGTGGTCAAGGCTCTCTGGGTCTATATCAAGAAGCACGATCTTCAGGATCCAAAGAACAAGCGAAATATTAATGCTGATGAGAACCTCGTAAAGGTTTTTGGTGGCAAGAAAGTGGTCAACATGTTCGAGATGACCAAACTAGTTTCAGCACACCTCAAGTAATTAGTGAGCTAATGCTAGTAGGATGACTTTGCGCGCGCCCGCTTTGCGGAGCGCGCGCTTTGTCTTTGTGTGATGATTTGACAGTATTTTTCTATCATGTATCATTCAAACATGCATTTGAATGAATTAGCAAAACGTATGCGTACCGCAGGTGATGAGAGTAGGCTAAAAATCCTCTGTGTTATTTTTGAGAAAAAGGGTGTATGTGTGTCTGATATAGCAACAATACTCGATATGAGTATCGCTAGCGTATCTCATCATCTCCAAGTTATGTTCCGGGGAGGACTAGTGATACCGATACGCCAAGGTAAAAGAATCTGTTACGAACTCCCCAAAGGTTCATTCATCTCAGATCTCAAAAAATTTGTGTGTAAATACAAATAATTATTAATTTAATCTATATATCTGTATGAAAAATAATAAAGTTATAGTTTATTCGACTCCAACATGTCCATACTGCGTCTATGCAAAAGATTATTTCAAACGAAATAATGTTGCCTTTGAGGATATTGATGTGACCAAAGATAAGTCAAAGGCCCAGGAGATGGTAACAAAGAGTGGGCAGATGGGTGTACCGGTTATAGATATCAACGGGAACATCATTGTGGGTTTTCGTCCGGATGTTTTTGAGTCACTACTCGCTCAATAAACTAAATATGAAATTACAAGAACTGAAGAGTGATTTTGTGAAGGTGTATTTAAAACGGGGTTAGGCTTCCATGATGTATGGTCTGAGAAAGAGTTTCTATCTCATAGTGTGTACTGTTGTTTATACGCAGTACGTATACCTCTATGATCGGGTCAATGAAAGAAAAGGTTGCTTACTATTGTATTAGAGGCAGGAGGACAGAATTTGTTTTCAAATCAGGCCTTCTTTAACTAACTAAAACAAAAACACTATGAATAAAATAATATTAGCATTAACAGCTTCAGCTCTTGTATTGATGGCGATATTTGTCTCTGCCGACACAGTATCTGCATACCAAGGTGATCCATCAGTCAGGGGTCCAAATTATTCAGCGGAACATCATAGAGCTATGGAAAAAGCTTTTGACACAAACAACTTTTCTGCATGGCGTGATCTGATGGCTGGTCGAGGTAGAGTTGCTGATATTGTGAATAAGACCAATTTCCCTAAATTTTCTGAGGCTCATAAATTAGCAGAAGCAGGTGATATGACTGGAGCAGAGAAAATCAGACAATCACTAGGATTGGATACACCACAAGGTGTTTCTAGGATGGGCACCAATTCTCATCGTGGTCAGAATCGTAGATAAAATCATGGATCAGATAAACCTCCGAATAAAATCGGAGGTTTGTCTGTAGGGTATTGAGAGTCTTAAACTATTAGTATGCAAAGTTATGATCATTATTCAGACGAAAAGCTTGTGGTACTGGTTCAGGCAGAGAATCAGGAGCTTTATTCGATTATCGTCGAGAGGTATCAAGCAAAATTGATGCGTTATATTGGCGTCATGATCCATGACCATGCAAAGACGGCAGATATCGTACAAGAAACTTTTATCAAAGCTTTTATAAATCTAAAAAGTTTTGACACAGGTAAAAAGTTTTCAAGTTGGATATATCGCATTGCTCATAATGAGGCGTTAAATGTGATAAAAAAGTATCATCGTGAGATTGTGCTTGACGATACAGTTGACTTTCCGAGCGATGAGGATATTACAGATAATTTTGAGCAAAAGGAGACCGTAGAAATGGTACGGATGTGTATACGAGCTATACCACCTCTGTATTCGGAACCATTGGTACTCTATGTTCTGGAACGGAAGTCATATAGCGAGATTAGCGATATATTGAGAGTCTCTATGGGGACCGTTGCTACGCGGATCAGTCGTGGAAAAGTATTAATGAAAAAGATATGTCAGAAGAAATAAGTGAAATAACAAAAAGAGTGATTGGTCGGATCCATGAGAAAGATATCCGGATGCGTTCGCGGACATACTTTATTATTGGCTCTATTCTGACCATGTGTGGAATTATTGCTTCTATAGTTATTTCTACATTTTTTATTGGTCTCATACGATTTGCTTTTCGTTCACATGGACCTGTCGGTGGGTATCGTCTTAACCAGCTCCTTTCTACATTTCCTTGGTGGATGGTCTTTGTTGCTGTGTTGGGTCTGGTCATTGGTGCTTGGTTACTACGTCGCTATGATTTTTCTTACAAGATTGATTTTAGAGTATTAATTGTAGGTGTCATACTTGCTGTATTTGTAACAGGGTGGTTTATTGATTTTGTTGGGATAAACGATACGCTTTCTCGTAGGGGATTTATGAGAGGTCTTTACCAACATTCTAATGCAGACAATATGAGTGATATACCCTTACATCGGGGTGGCCAAAAACAATTTATTAATTAGTTTTTACGATTATTTGTTGGTTTATATAGATGATTAGTGAGCTAATGCTAGTAGGATGACTTTGCGCGCGCCCGCTTTGCGGAGCGCGCGCTTTGTTTCTGTCCAAGTAGCACCGGTAGTAACCACATCATCAAAGACGATTATATTTCTCCCGTGAACAATAGATTCTTCCGCTTCTATACATCCTGTGAGATTTTCTAGTCTTTCTGATTTATTTTTTCCGACCTGATCATCTGTTTCTCTGATTTTTTTTAAGGCCTCATATTTCACTTCGATACCAGTATTTTTTGCATCTCTCACGAGTGGATTGAGCATGAGGCGACACTGGTCCCATCCACGTTTACGTAAAGATTTTTTTGTCATAGGAACTGCTGTGAGAATGGGTTTAGAAAAGTTTTTAAAAGTGTAGAGTTCTGATAGTTCTGCTATGAGATTGTCACGCAGTATACAGCCGAGTATTTCTGCTATTTTTTTATTACCTCGAAACTTTACTTCAGCTATAGCGGTACGAATGAGAGGATCTTTGTATTCAAAGAGGATGATACTTTCTGGTATTTCTCTGTCTATTTGGAGAGTTTTTGCTTTCTGTGCAAACTCGCTGATGGGCATGGTTTCTATTTCCAGCACAGTAACTTCTAGAGGGAATAGTATGTCGAGAAAAAACTCCCATATCTTCTTCAAGAGTCTCATATCGTCATGATATAATGAGTCCATCTTATGGCAAATCCATTAGCAACCTTTTTTTTAGGTCTTTTCAAAAAACCAGGCTCAAGTGTGCTGGGTATTGATATTGGCTCGTCTTCTATAAAAGTCGTACAACTGCGTAGAGACAAAGGAAAGGCAATACTAGAAACATACGGAGAACTTGCTCTCGGACCATATGCTGGAGTCGAGATAGGTCGTGCGACAAATCTCCCTCAGGAAAAAATAATCGAGGCTCTTCGAGATGTACTAAAAGAGTCGAATGTGACCACAAAAGACTGTGGTATTTCTATACCTTCATCATCAAGCCTACTTTCTTTTGTGCATATGCCTGTGTCTGACAAAGCTCAGCTAGCCACCATGGTCCCTATCGAAGCGAGGAAATATGTCCCAGTGCCTATATCTGAAGTCTCTCTTGATTATTGGCCTGTACCAAAAGAAGAAAATTCTTTTTCTGAATTTGAGAGAACTCCATCTTTAGACGGAAAAGCACATGACCAAGGTACTGATATTATTCTTGTTGTTATACACAACGATGTGCTCAATCGTTTTTCAAATATATCTCAAGCCACAGGCCTCTCGACAGCTTTTTTTGAAATAGAAATATTTGGCTCGATGCGTTCTGTGGTGGATCAGTCACTCGATGCGGAATTGGTATTTGACATGGGAGCTGGTTCGACAAAGTTGTATATAATCGACCGTACTGTTTTACGTTCTTCACACACCATCAATCGTGGTTCACAGGAAATCACTCTCGCACTTTCAAGATCGCTTGGTATGCCAGTAGGAGAGGCCGAGCACATGAAGCGTACTATCGGTCTTTCACCTTCACCTGAGCATAAAAATATTCGCGAAGTAATCGATCTCAATCTAGATTATATTTTCTCTGAGACGAATCGGGTTATTACAAATTATCAGCATCATTACAATAAAAACTTATCCCGCATCATCCTCACCGGGGGAGGAACTCTTCTCAAGGGTTTTCTCGAAGCTGCTCGAACTAGGTTTCAGACCGAAGTTATTTTAGGTGATCCATTTTCTAAGACCGAGGCACCTGCATTTCTCGAGCCGGTCTTAAAAAATGCCGGACCTGAGTTTGCAGTCGCCATAGGTATTGCACTGCGTGCACTTCAAGAACGTGAATAATCACATTCTGGGGATAGCTTCATAACGTATGCGATAGTATAATTTAGTAGCACCTTCTTTCTCAATGGATCCAAGATTTCAAACATCCTTTATACCAAAGAAACCTGTCGTGACACAGGGCAGTACTTTATCGAAGACTTCGACAGTCAGTCTTTTTTCGTTGATAGCTGTAGTTTTGTTTATCCTTACACTTGCTCTATCTGGTGGTGTTTTCTTTTGGAAAAGCCTCATACAGAAAGATATTGATGTAAAGCAAGCGACCCTCGAGAGGGCACGTGATGCATTCGAACCAGATCTCATAAAGAAGATAATCAGGCTTGATTCACGAATAGAGAATACAAAAACTCTTCTTGGGTCTCATATATCGGTAACGAGATTATTTGATCTTCTGTCCACAATCGCTCTCAGAAGTGTGCGATTCAAAGATTTTAATTTTTCATATCTAGCAAAAGACAAGATAGAAGTCGTCATGAAGGGTCAGGCTCAGAGTTTTGCCGCTGTTGCTATTCAGTCTGATTTTTTTAATCAGCAAAAATATCTTAAAAACACTCTCATTGGAGATCTCGCGCTCGAACCTACTGGTCTCATATCATTTTCAGTACGTACGACCATAGATCCAACACTCATATCTTATTCTGGAGGTCTTACTCAGACACCACCGTCTCAGCAAAATCAGACATCCGAAGTACCAGTAAATACTGAATCGACTGCTTCATCTACAACAACACCATGAGGAATATAACCGCAATAATTTTAATACTCACATCTGTAGGCCTATTCTTTGGTTATATTGATGGTGCATATTCAGATGTAAAAGAATTGCGTATTGAACAGGCGGATTATGACCGCGCACTTTCCAATTCAAAAGAGCTTCAAGCTGAACGTGATAAGCTCCTCGCAAAATTTAATAATATAGGCACAGTAGATTTAGACAAGCTCAACAAACTTCTCCCAGACAACATAGACAACGTTCGCCTTGTCATTGATGTCGATAACATTGCGTCAAATTACGGCATGAGGATACGTAATTTTAAAACTGAAACAGGGGACAAGATAGAGACCGTAGGTATTGATCAGACCCCTTATGGCACACTCACTCTTTCGTTCTCAACTACTGCGAGCTATACGACATTTCTCGCATTCCTCCACGACATCGAAGAAAGTTTACGTCTCATAGATATTACCTCGGTCCAATTTAATTCCTCAGACTTGAGTCAGCTTTACGATTATTCAGTCTCTATAAAGACCTATTGGCTTAAATAATATGGAAAAAGGATCAAGCAACACAAAAAATTTAGTTATAGCGGGAGTTATTCTCGCGGTACTTATATTTGCTGGTTATTACTACACTACCCGCGACCGTTCGAGCAATGTTGATTTACTAGTCAATATTCCAGTAGAGGGTAATCGGGTAATAGATGGTGATTTACTATCGACATTGGGACAGCTCAAACGTTTACGTCTCGATGAGACCATCTTTTCAAATCAGACTTTTATAAGTCTCACTGATCACTCTAGACCTCTATCACCACAAACATCAGGAAGAACAAATCCTTTTGCTCCAATTGATGCATCTTCAGCTTTTTTACCATCAAACTCTACTTCCACATCGACTCGTTAATATATAGAACATGAGTATACTCGACGCACTTCTCAAAAAAGATCTTCTGACAAAAAAAGAAGCAGTATCTGTCTCAGAGGAGATGCGACTTTCTGGTGAGAGTATGGAGCAGGTTTTGAAAAAACATGGTGTCTCAGAAGAAAATCTTTTAATGGCAAAAGGTGAAGACCTCGGTGTACCAACCAGAAGTATAAAAGATCAAGCTATACCATTTGAAATACTTAAATACATACCAGAAGAAAGTGCAAAACATTATCGTTTCATACCAGTAGCTGTAAAGTCAGGAGTACTCGAAGTGGGTATGGTGGATCCTGATGACATTGAGGCTCGTGACGCACTAAATTTCATATCATCACGTGTAAATATGCCATTCAAGGCTTATCTAATTACTGAAAGTGATTTTGATCAAGCGATAGAGCTATACAAAGGTCTATCAGGGGAAGTGACAAAGGCGCTTTCAGAACTTGAGACAGATATAGCGGATGTTGGGGGTGAAGATGGTGGAGATGTCCCAGAGAAACCATCAAATTCCAAGACTATCATTATAGAAGACGCACCAGTTACAAAGATTGTTGCTACTGTATTACGTTATGCGGTAGAGGGAATGGCCTCAGATATACACATAGAGAGAATGGCTGATAAGGTCCGTGTCCGTTTCCGCGTCGACGGTGATTTGCATACATCACTTGTCTTGCCTATAAAGGTGCATGACGCTGTAGTAGCTCGTATCAAAATATTATCGAACATGAAACTCGATGAAAAGAGAAAACCTCAAGATGGTCGTTTCTCTGCTCGTATTGAGGGAAGAAAAATAGATTTTCGTGTCTCTACATTTCCTGCGTACTATGGTGAAAAAGTCGTTATGCGAATCCTCGACCAAGAAAGAGGTGTACGAACGCTCGAAGATATCGGTTTTTCACCTCGTAACCTAGAGGCTCTACAGAGAGCACTCAAGAGACCATACGGCCTCATTCTAATATCTGGTCCGACTGGGTCTGGAAAATCTACGACATTGTACGCGATGTTAAATGCTATCAATAGTGAAGAGAAAAATGTGCTTTCTCTAGAAGATCCAGTAGAGTACAACATGGAGGGAGTAAATCAATCTCAGGTTCGTCCTGAAATAGGGTATACCTTCGCTTCGGGTCTCCGTACGACACTTCGACAAGACCCAGACATCATTATGGTGGGTGAGATTAGAGACAAAGAGACTGCACAGCTTGCTATACAAGCCGCTCTCACAGGGCATCTAGTGCTTTCTACTATCCACACCAATACATCTATAGGTGTGGTACCTCGTCTAGTGGATATGGGTGTAGATCCGTACCTTATTGCACCGACACTCATTCTTACTATGGCTCAACGTCTCGTATCTAAACTCTGTCCAGATGGAGGCACCGAGATACCTGTAGAAGGTGCGATCCAGATGATGATAGATAAACAGTTTTCAGATTTACCACCAGAATTTAAGTCTGAAATGAAATCACCAGAGGTGGTATTAGAAGCAGCTCCTACATCAACATGTCCAAATGGAATACGGGGTAGAGTGGCAGTCGCAGAAGTTATAGAGTTGGACAAAGATTTAGAACGGGCAATACTCACAAATCCAACCGAAGAAAACATATTTAAAATTGCTAGAGCCAAAGGTCTTATAACTATGAAAGAAGATGCGATACAGAAGGCCTTTCGACATGAGATTCCATGGAGTGATGTGAATAGGCTCTAATACGAGATGGTATACTAATCAGTACGAAACATATGGATTCAAATACACAGAAGAAAATTAAAGTGTTTATAGTGGATGATGATAAATTCCTTCTCGGAATGTACTCATTGAAATTCTCTAACAATGGTTATGAAGTCGATACTACGGTTGGTTCTGTATTGGCTTTAGAAAAACTTCGCGCTGGAGCACAGCCAGATATACTTCTTCTCGATATCATCATGCCCCACATGGATGGCCTAGAGCTTCTCAAAACTATTCGCGACGAAAAGCTCGTACCAAACGCAACTGTAGTTATGCTTACAAATCAGAGCCAATCATCTGATATTGAACGAGCAAAAGAGCTCAACGTGGATGGTTATATTGTAAAAGCATCTACTATTCCATCAGAAGTAATGCAGGAGGTGCAGAAAATATATACAGAAAAACAAGCTAAAGGAGTTAAATAATTATGGCGATAGATTATAAAAAAGAATTCGAAGATCTCATAGAGAAGGTAATAAAAGAAAATGCCTCAGACCTTCATTTGTCTGATGGTCGCTATCCGACTATTCGTGTCGCCGGCTTTCTCATACCGCTTATGGATCGTCGGGTTCTCACTGTAGAAGATACAGCTGGATTTATGAGCGTCATACTCAAACCAGACGATAGAGCTCTTTTTCAAAAAACAAAAGAAATAGATTTTTCTTACGATTACAAAGGACAGGCAAGATTTAGAGGTAATGGATTTTTTCAACAGGGGACAGTTTCCTTTGCTCTACGTCTCATACCAAAAAAGATAAAAAATTTTGAAGATCTTAATCTTCCACCAATACTCGAGACATTTTGTCAGAAACAACAAGGATTTTTCCTTGTCGTAGGTCCAGTGGGTCATGGTAAAACTACGACACTCGCTGCGATGCTCGAACATATAAACCAGACTCGTGCAGAACACATCGTGACCATCGAAGATCCTATAGAATATATATATGAGCAAAAGAAATCTGTTGTTGACCAGAGAGAGGTGCGTGTTGATACTCTAGATTTTGCTGCAGCACTTCGTTCGGTGTTTAGGCAAGATGTGGATGTGATACTGGTGGGAGAAATGCGCGGTAATGAAACCATGGCGACAGCTGTGACAGCGGCAGAGACAGGTCATCTAGTGCTTTCTACTATTCATACAAACAACGCTGCTCAGACCATAAACCGTATTATTGATTCATTCCCAGCAGCTCAACAAGATCAAATACGAATACAATTAGCATCTACATTGACCGGTATATTCTCACAACGTCTCATCCCTAGAATTTCAGGAGGACTGATACCTGCCTATGAATTACTCATAGCTAACTCCGCTGTCTCAAATCTCATTAGAGAGAAACGAATTCATGAGATAAATACTGTTATAGAAACTGGACTAGAACAGGGTATGATAGATATGAATCGTTCACTCGCAGAACTGGTACGCAAAGGTGAGATAACTGCAGAGAATGCATATCTCTATTCACCAAATCCAAAAATTCTCGAGCGACTTATGTAACCAATTATGCTTTTCAATTACACAGCAGTAGATCAAAAAGGGGCAGAGAGCAAAGGGTCAATCGATGCTATATCGATGGATGTGGCTATTACATCCCTACAGCGACGAGGACTCGTGGTGAGCTCTGTGATCCCAGGAGATAAAGCTGAGTCTATCTTCTCACGCGATTTTTCTTTTTTCTCTGGCGTATCATCGAAAGATGTCGTCGTTCTATCGAGACAGGTCGCGACACTATTTGAAGCACAAGTATCTGCACTTCGTGTCTTTAGGCTTTTAGCGGCTGAGACTGAAAATCGTATTTTGGGTAAAGCTCTCACCGAAGTGGCAGACGATTTGCAGGGAGGTAGTTCTATATCAAAAGCTCTAGGTAAACATCCAAAAATATTTTCTGAATTTTATGCCAACATGGTTCGCTCTGGTGAAGAGTCAGGAAAACTCGATGAAGTATTTCTTTTCCTTGCAGATCACCTCGATAGAACATATGAAGTAAATTCAAAAGCAAAAAACGCTCTCATATATCCTGCTTTTGTTATATTTACATTCGTTGTGGTGATGATACTCATGCTCACTGTGGTTATACCAAAAATCAGTACCATTCTCACCGAATCTGGTCAGGCCATACCGCTTTATACAAGAATTGTTATAGGTATGTCTGGGTTCTTTACAAACTATGGAATATTTATTCTCGCGGCATTTATCGTTGGAGGTTTTTTCTTTTATAGATTTACGAGGACCGATGTAGGTAAATCATCACTAGATGATGCAAAGATTAGAATACCTTTTGTAAAAACACTTTATCAAAAACTATACTTATCTCGTATAGCAGACAATATGAATACTATGCTTGTATCAGGTATTCCTATGGTACGTGCTCTAGAGCTCACTTCAGGTGTCGTCGGTAATGAGGTGTATCGTAATATTCTCAACGAAGCTACTGAGAGCGTGAAGGGTGGTAAATCTGTATCTGATGCATTGAGCGGTAGACCTGAGATACCAGGTATCATGATACAAATGATAAAAGTAGGAGAAGAGTCAGGAGAACTAGGTAAGATACTTAAAACACTTTCGGCATTTTATCGTCGTGAAGTTATCAATGCTGTGGATACGCTCGTTGATTTGATTGAGCCAGCCATGATAGTTCTCCTCGGTCTAGGGGTCGGTTTTCTTCTCGCCTCAGTGCTCATACCGATTTACAACATCTCATCAAACATTTCTTAAAAAAATGACCCTCCGGGGTCATTTTTGTTATCCCCAGTAAGAAAGGTACGCAATAGTAAGGGTTTTTTGTATAATAGATAGAGCCATTCAGGCTAACCGACGATTCCCGACCCGGCCAAGGGCTTGGACCGTCGAGCATTTGGTCGGGCAAGTGGAATGGTCATTAGTAACTTATTAGTCTCATTACAAAAATGAAGAAATTTTCAAAAGGTTTCACTCTCATCGAACTCCTCGTTGTGATTGCAATCATCGGTATACTCTCATCTGTTGTCCTCGCATCACTCAACACTGCTCGTGGAAAAGGTGCTGATGCTGCTATCAAGGCAAACCTCGCAAATGTGCGAGCTCAGGCTGAGATTATTTATGACAATGACAATGATTACGATGCTGTTTGTGGAGCAAACTCTGTTACACAAAACACTGTCGTTGCCGCTGCTATAACAGCAGCAAACTCTGCGTCAGGTGCAACAGCTGTTTGCGGTAAACCAGCTTCTGGTGCTGCTTCAGCTTGGGCGATTTCAAGTCCTCTCAAGGCTACCGCTAACACTTTCTGGTGTGTTGATTCAACCGGTGCCTCAAAGGCAGAAAGTGCAAACATCGGTGCTACTGTCGTCGTCTGTCCATAGTTAGTTTTTGTCGAAAAACCACCCGCTCTGTGCGGGTGGTTTTTCTTTTGATATACTTTAAGGGTAATTATTTATATATATTCCAGTGAAATCAAAAGGTTTTACCCTCATAGAGCTTCTCGTGGTGATATCTATCATCGCACTGCTATCTTCGGTCGTGCTTTCTTCGCTAAATAGCGCTCGTACAAAAGCTGCTGATAATGCGATCAAGGCTGCTATGAAGCAGATAGCAATACAAGCAGAAAATTATCGAGATTCAAATGCAAACTTTGGTACAAGTGTAGTGGCGTGTACTTCTGGTGTTTTTGCAGATACACGTATTGCTGAACAAAGGACCAACATACTTGCCAATGCAGCGACTGGTGCAACTATTTCTTGTACGACAAATTCTGTCGGTACTCTCTGGTCTCTACGCGTTACTTCTCTCAAGGGTGGTGGTACTTGGTGTGTCGATAATTCTAGTGCTTTTAGAGCATCAGCGACAAATCTCCTCGGTGTCTGCCTATAATCTTTTAACAAAACAGCCCTCTCGGGCTGTTTTGTTTTGGGCTATAATAGAGGATATGAAATACTTTTTTAACAAGAAAAAACTTTTTTTGAACAAGGGTTTTACTCTAGTAGAGCTCCTTATTGTGATAGCTATAATAGGAATATTGTCTTCTGTGGTGATAGCATCTACGACCGCCTCACGCTCAAAGGCTCATGATGTGCGTCGTATAGGTGATCTCAAAGAAATAGAGCTCGCTTTAGCTCTTTACTATGATGTAAACAGGGTGTATCCGTCATCTCTTTCTACTATAGTGACTGATGAGTATCTTCCGTCTATTCCTGTGGATCCTGATTTGACCCAAACTTATGAATATCAATTGAATTCTGGAATTTATTGTCTAGGTGCAAAATTTGAAGGTAGTATGCCTACTGATATTACAGATGCTGATTGTTCGATACCATCATCTGCTCAGGGTGTGACAAATGATTCTTGGTTCAAGGTTACGCCATGATAAATTTATTTTTGATTGGTTCTGGTTTTTTTGGACTTATCGTAGGAAGTTTTCTCAATGTAGTGGTATTACGTTTTGGCACAGGTTTGTCTGTTTCAAATGGAAGGTCTCGTTGTTTTTCGTGTAATAAAACTTTGTCTTGGTATGAACTCATACCGTTATTTTCATATATTGCTCAAATGGGTCGTTGTAGACATTGTGAGTCCAAGATATCTATACAATATCCATTAATAGAAGCTCTGACAGCGGGACTTTTTGTAGTGTCTTCATTTTGGATTATCGAATCTGGATTTTCTGGTATACAGGTTATAAGTGCGAGTGTTTTGCTGTACATTATGATTTCTGTGTACGTCATCATTATTGCTTATGATATAAGACACACGATGATTCCTGATTTGTTTTCTTATAGTGTTGCATTTATAGCACTACTATTTATTTTTGTGGTGTCTCCGGGATCATTGGTGATCAATATTATTTCTGGAATTTGTGCATTTCTCTTCTTTTTTGCGTTTTGGATTTTGTCGAAAGGGAAGTGGATGGGTCTCGGTGATGGTAAACTCGCTTTATCTCTGGGATTTCTACTTGGACCGACATCTTCAATTCCGGCACTACTCATAGCTTTTTGGAGTGGAGCGATTATATCTATAATAGCTCTGATATATGGAAAAATAATGAATAGAAACAAAGGTATTAGTATGAAGAGCGAAATACCTTTTGCACCGTTTATTGTATTTGGTCTTCTGATTACATTTTTTCTATACATTGATATGGGGACTTTAGCTCTATGGTTCACGTTATAATGAAAAGGATGAATTATCGTCAATCACAAAATGGTTTTACCTTAGTAGAGCTTCTCGTCTCTGTAGCTATCTTTACTATGATTACCACGACAGCGGTCTTCAACAACGCTCAATTCAACGGCAATGTCTTACTGACTAATCTAGCGTATGAAGTAGCACTTTCGGTCCGTCAGGCACAGTTTTATGGTATTACTGTAAAACAATCATCGACAAATACATTTGATGCTGGTTACGGTATCAATTTCAACACAGTCACACCTTCTTCTTATATTCTTTTTGAAGATAAACCTACTCCAAACAAAGTCTATGACTCAGGTGAAGCTCTGGAGACTTTTGTATTTAGAAAAGGTAATTACATATCTAAAATATGTCTCTCGCAGACTACTACTTGTTCGAGTGCGACGTCGGTAGATATTTCATTTGTTCGACCAAATCCAGATGCTTATATCAGGTCAGACGGAGTTTTTTATGCAAAAGCAGAGATATGTGTATCGTCTCCACTCGGTAACAAGAGAAAAGTGGTGATCGAATCAACTGGTCAAATATCAGTAGCCGCAGCAGATAGTGCATGTGATTAAATATGAAAATAATACACAAAAACAAAAGAGCTTTTACCCTCATCGAAGTCATGGTCTCGGTTTCGATATTTACCGTGGTTATGCTTATTGCGACCGGTGCGGTTTTCTCTATTGTTGAAGCAAATAAAAAAACACATAGTTTGAAATCTGTAATGACTAATCTAAACTTTGCTCTCGAAAGTATGGCCCGTGATATGCGCGTGGGTTTCAGCTATCGTTGTGATGGAGTCGGGGACTGTATTTCTGGAGGATCGACACTAATTTATAAAGCAAATCGTGATGTTGATGGAGATGGTTCATATAACTCGGGAGACGCGAACGATCAAATAGAATACAGTCTATCAGGGGAAAGACTCATGAAACGTGTGTATTCAAATGGTTCATCTGCGGTACCTATCACTGCCGAAGAGATACATATACTTGATATGAAGTTTTACCTTGTTGGTAGTAGTGCTGCTGACGGTAAACAGCCAAAGGTACTCATAACTATAAAAGGTTATGCTGGATCTGATCAGACTAGGTCAGATTTCAATATACAAACAACTGTCTCACAGAGATCAATCGATTCTTAATACGTATGAATATATTTAAACTACATTCAAATAAAAGGGTTGCACGGGGTTTTACTCTCGTGGAGGCTATGGTTGCTATATCAATACTTTCTCTATCAATCACCGGACCAATGATTATTGCTCAAAAAGGTATTGGATCTGCGATATACGCACGGGATCAAATAACTGCATTTTATTTAGCCCAAGAAGCAGTTGAATATATAAGAAATGTACGTGATTCAAACCGTATTAATCAGGCATCGTGGCTCTCATATTTACCAACATGTCTCGCTGGCAGTACTTGTCAAATAGATGCTCGATATACTGACTATACCAATGAATCAGCTATATCAGCGTGTCTTTCGGGTACATGTCCTGTTCTTTCTTTTGATACATCACAGAATCTTTATGGATATGGCTCTGGAGGTAGTTGGGAATCGACTCAGTTTACAAGAGAGGTACAAGTAACTGAAACTCAAGCAAACAAAGAAGCTGTGATATCAGTAACTGTGTCGTGGAATACAAACCTTTTTGCACCAACTAGAACTTTTACTATAAAAGAGTATATATATAATTTCTAATTATGAAGCAGATACTAATTAAAAATAAAAAAAGAGGGTTTGCGATGCTTTTTGCGGTACTTGTCTCATCAGTGCTTCTTTCTATCGGTCTATCGATATTTAATCTCACGGTCAAAGAATTACTACTATCTTCGTCTGGTCGTGAATCTCAATTTTCTTTCTATGCAGCTGATTCAGGAGTAGAGTGTGTTTTGTACTGGGATTTCAAAGGTCAGGATATATTCGCCACATCTTCTTCTAGTAGGAGTCCGTCTCCATCAAATCCAGATTGTGCTGGAACATCGATCAATATTTCACCGAGCCAAACGACGAGCGATACTGCAAGCACTCAGTTTTCATTTGAAATACCAAACACACTTCAATCTGGAGTCTCGGCTCCGTATTGTACGACCGTACTTATTTCAAAATCAGTTAATAACAATATCGTCACCACTAGTATTGATTCTAGGGGATACAATACTTGCGATGTTTCTGATCCAAACCGTGTCGAGCGAGCCCTTCGCGTGAGGTATTAAAATAACTCGCTTTGATTTTAAAGAGGTATTAGGATAGAGGAAATCATGGATAAGCCTACAAAAGACATATCAAAACGAGCCGAGATGCTCCGTCATAGCCTTCTTCGTCACCAGCATCTGTACCATGTGTTAGATATACCAGAGATACCAGATAGTGCCTATGATGCGCTAATGGTAGAGCTAGAGGGTATAGAAGAGAGGTATCCAGAACTACGTACCCCTGATTCACCGACCCAGCGTGTGGGTGGCCCTGTGCTAGACCATTTTGATAAAGTGCCACATAAAATCGCCCAGTGGTCTTTTAATGATGCATTTTCCGAAGACGATATAAGAGCATTTGATGAGCGTGTTAGGAAACTCGCGCCGGAGCCTTTTGATTATATATGTGAACTCAAGATTGATGGGTTAAAAGTTGTACTAGAATATGTGAACGGACTACTCGTGAGAGGGGCTACTCGTGGCGATGGTTCGATTGGTGAGGATGTGACAGTAAATGTTCGTACGGTAGCCTCTATACCATTACGTCTCAGTGAACCGGTAAGTGGAATATTTGAAGGTGAGATATGGCTAGCAAAGTCTACCCTAGAGCGTCTAAACAAAGCTCGTGAGAAATCAGGTGAACAACTTTTTGCAAATCCGAGAAATATTGCGGCTGGGTCTATACGTCAACTCGACCCAAAAATAACCGCCTCTCGTAGACTTGAAAGTTTTGTATATGATATCGCTGAGATTGATAACAAAAAACTTCCACCCACTCAAGAAGGTGAGTTGGATTTTCTAACTCATTTAGGATTCAAGGTAAATCCTCATCATAAAAAAGTATCGACCATCGATGATGTCATCATGTATTGGAAAGAATGGCAAAAGAAAGCTCCAAAAGAAGATTATCTTATCGATGGGGTTGTCGTAAAAATTGATTCTAGGAAAATTCAGGAGCGTCTCGGCTACACTGGCAAAGCTCCTCGATGGGGAATTGCTTTCAAGTTTCCTGCAGAGCAGGTGACTACAATTGTCGAAGATATTGTATTTCAGGTTGGACGTACGGGTGTGATAACGCCTGTAGCAGAGCTTCGCCCGGTATTAGTCGCTGGTTCTGTTGTGTCACGTGCCACATTGCACAATGAGGACGAAATATCACGTCTCGACATACGTATAGGAGATACAGTGATACTTCAAAAAGCAGGTGATGTTATACCAGATATCGTTTCTGTTGTGAAAGAACTTCGTACGGGTAAGGAAAAAAAATTTGTGTTTCCTACTCATATATTTGAGTGTGGAGGCGATGGACGTATTGAACGCATACCAGGTCAATCAGCACATCGATGTATGATTCGAGATTCACTTACACTTTTGAAGCGAAAATTTAGATATTTTGCTTCCAGATCAGCTTTTGATATCGAAGGTTGTGGTCCAAAGGTGATAGACGCGCTTCTTGACGCCGGCCTTATTTCCACATTTCCAGATTTATTTAAACTCAAACGTGGTGATGTGTTAACCTTGCCCAGATTTGCTGAAAAATCAGCAGATAATCTCATCGAGTCGATAGAAAAAGCTCGAAGAGTGACATTGCCTAGGTTTATTATTAGCCTTTCTATAGATCACGTGGGTGAAGAGACAGCTTATCTTTTAGCAGATAAATTTGGTTCTCTAGAAAATATTTTTAATACAAATGAAGAAGAATTTGAATCTATTGACGGTATTGGTCCCATAGTCGCAAAATCACTCGCGACGTGGTTTTCTGATAAGAATAATAAAAAACTCGTCACCGCTCTAGAAAAAGAAGTTGGGATAGAAAAAATAAAAAAAGTAGCCAGTCTTCCACTGGCGAAGAAGTCTTTTGTACTTACTGGTACACTAACATCTCTAGAACGAACCCTAGCAGAGGAAAAAATAAGATTGCTCGGTGGCGATGTCTCAAGTTCGGTATCAAAAAATACATCTTATGTCGTGGTGGGGGATAATCCTGGCTCAAAGGCGGACAGAGCCAGGGCTCTCGGTGTGACTATCCTTTCGGAAGAAGATTTTCTCAAGCTTTTAGCATAAGCAGGTTCAATCTCGCCGAAATAAGCCTTATTTGCTATAGTTATTTTCATGATAACTCTACAGGACATAGAAAAACTAGCGACGCTGTCACGCCTCTCTCTTACCGACGACGAGAAAGAAAAATACCGAGGTGAGATAGATTCTATACTAGGGTATATAGATATTCTAAAAAAAGTATCAACAGATAAATGTGCACCAGTCATGTCTAGGAATAAAAATGTTCTTCGTGAAGATATAAACCCACATGAATCAGGTGTATATACAGATAAGCTTTTGAAACTAGCACCAAGGAATGAAGATGGGTATGTGAAAGTAAAGAAAATTTTGTGAGCACTGTTTTGAAAGTCCGCGTAATCTTCTACTGAAGATTCGCTCAGGACTCGTCCCGTCGGACTCCGTAGTCTTTCAAAACAGATGCTCGGGAGGTTGGAAAAAAGAAAAAAAGAAAATGAAAATTAATTTACAAAACCTAACTATAGAAAAAGCACACAAACATCTTGTATCTGGTGATTTTACTGTTCGTGAATTGGTACAGGCATATCTCGATGAGATAGAGAAAAAAAATAAGGAACTCAACGTGTACATCGAAGTTTTTGATGATGTGCTTGAACAGGCAGAAATCTCACAAAAACTTGTTTCAAAAGACAACCCTCTCGCTGGGATACCGATAGCTATCAAAGACAATATGCTCATCGATGGTCGTCGTGTGCAGTCTGCGTCAAAAATACTTGATGGATATATCGCTCCGTATGATGCAACAGCTATAAAAAAACTAAGAGAAGCGGGTGTAGTGTTTATGGGTAGAGCAAACATGGATGAATTTGCCATGGGAGCTTCGACAGAGAACTCTGCTTTTGGTGTGACAAAAAATCCACACGATATGTCACGTGTTGCTGGTGGTTCTTCTGGTGGTTCAGCTGCTGCGGTAGGGGGACGTCTAGCTCTTGCAGCTCTCGGTTCTGATACTGGTGGTTCGATACGACAACCCTCTGCTTATTGTGGTGTTGTTGGGCTAAAACCTACTTACGGATCTATATCCCGTCACGGTCTCATGGCTATGGGTTCATCACTCGATATTATCGGCCCTATTACAAATTCTGTAGGTGATGCCGAGATACTTTTTAATGCAATGAAGGGTCGTGACAGATATGATTCGACATCTATCGATTGCACTATCAATAAAACATCTAAAGATAAACCAACTATTGGAGTACCGTGGCATTTTATAAAAGGCGAGGGGATTTCTTCTGAGGTTATAGATACATTTAAATCTGCACTCGATAAATTGGAAAAATCTGGATACAAAGTAAAAGAAATAAAACTTCCAAATATAGAGTATTCTCTCGCTGTTTATTACATTATTGTACCAGCTGAGGTGTCGACTAACCTCTCGCGATTTGATGGTGTGAAGTATGGCCTTCATGTAGAAGGTCCAAATTTGTTAGGTGATTATCTAGACACTCGTGGTCAGGGATTTGGACCAGAAGCACGTCGTCGCATAATGCTCGGTACATATGTATTATCATCTGGATATTATGATGCGTACTACAACAAAGCAAACACTGTGAGGGATCTCTTAAAAGATGATTTCAAAAAAGCTTTTGAATCTGTTGATATTATAATGACTCCTACCACTGCTGATGTTGCTTTTGAAATAGGGAAAAAAGCATCTGATCCTCTAGCTATGTATTTAGAAGATATGTTTACTGTGACAGCAAATTTGGTCGGTATACCAGCAATATCTTTGCCAGCAGGGGTGAAAAAGGTTGGAGACAAATCTCTACCTATAGGTGTACAGCTCATGGCGAATTACGAGAGAGAAGATTTGTTGTTTACCCTAGGGAAGGATTTTATGGGAGAATAGTGAATAGTTATGGATGCTATTAATTTTTTAAATCTCGAATATATCTTTTTACGAATTTATGATTTGCTTCGTAACTTTGATATTATTGCGATTCTCAATTGGCTCATCAGATTTATTGAATATTTAAAACCCATTGCTTTTTTAATTACATTTTTACTCATCGCCGTCATTGTTTATGTGAAAGTTAAGGTAAAAGAAGTTAAAGAGCTTGAGCAGAGTAAATTTCACCCTGAGAATAGAGCAGAGACATCGGTTCACGGACAGGATGATTCTCTCGTTTTACAATGGCAAGAAGTGCAGCGACACATCAATTCAACTAATCCATCTGATTGGAGACTCGCCATACTCGAAGCGGATATCATGCTCAATGAGATTTTGGAAAAACAAGGTTATCAGGGAGATAGTATTGGAGACAAACTCAAGGGTGTTGATGTGTCTGATATGACATCACTAGATGCTGCATGGGAGGCACATAAAGTGAGGAATAGAGTCGCCCACGAAGGTGTCAGTTTTGATCTCAATGAACGTGAAGCAAAAAGAGTTGTTGGTTTATTTCAGAAAGTATTTGAAGAGTTTTACCATCTCTAGTAAGGACTGTTTGCTCATTTGGTTTATTTCTGGTATTGTACAAGAGACCTTTTTTAGGGTCTATTTTATTTTATAGCGGGGTAGAGCACCGGTAGCTCGACAGGCTCATAACCTGTAGGAGGTGGTTCAATTCCACCCCCCGCAACAAGTAGAAAAAGCCAGCCGAAGCTGGTTTTTCTCTTGGAAAAATACGGCTTTTGTGATATGTTCTCTCCATTGTCGGGGTAGCTCAGTTGGTTAGAGCACAGGACTCATAAGCCTGGGGTCGTGGGTTCGAATCCCACCTCCGACACATGTCGAGTAAGTGATGGTATCACTTACGTGGGGCAGGATTCGAAGCCTATTTGAGATAGATTTGAGCCAAAAGCGAAAATATATCCAAATATGGGTACTGGTCATGTAATGACCGAATCCCACCTCCGACACAATGATTTTTTTTGCATTTTATGCTTAAATCATCAGGTATACATGCGGGTGTAGCTGTTTTGGCTAGACAAGCAGGGTAGGTGGTATGTTCTTGAGTAAAATTCAAATATGCGGGTGTAGCTCAGCTGGTTAGAGCGCTTCCCTGTCACGGAAGAGGCCGAGGGTTCGAGTCCCTTCACTCGCGCATAATCAAAAAGTACTGGCTTTATGTCAGTACTTTTTGTATTACTGAAGCCACGTAGTGGCGGGGGGACTCGAAAAGGTTGAGTATATCGCACGGAGCGCAGCGAGTACGATATGAAACCTATACTGGTTCTGTAAGAACCGAGACTCCCTTCACTCGCGCATAATCAAAAAGTACTGGTTCTATGCCAGTGCTTTTTGTATTACTGAAGCTGTAAGTTTCGAGTCCTTTAATTTGTTCATTAGTTTTTTGCTAAAAATCTCTAAAATAGGTAGTATGGTTTGTGATTTTATAAAAGGGTATATTGTGTATACCCTTAATATTGTAAGCCAGTGTAGCTCAGTTGGTAGAGCACGTCATTGGTAATGACGAGGTCTCCGGTTCAATCCCGGACGCTGGCTCCAGAATGGAGCAAATAGTTTTTTAAAAAAATGTCGGTAATTGCCACCTTAGCTCAGTTGGTAGAGCAATACTTTCGTAAAGTAGAGGTCCCCAGTTCGATCCTGGGAGGTGGCTCACGAACAGGGTGAGTGAGGCAACTAGAAGCAAACTGCTTTGCTTTGTCCAAGGATCGAAAAGGTTATTCCATATTCGCCTTAGGCGAACGGAAAACCTGCACTGCGACTGTAAGTCGAGATGCCTGGGAGGTGGCTCACGGGCAATTTGACAATAAATCAATAGTATTCTATTCTAACGACAGAATATCCAAGGTGCCGTGTGCGAAGGTTGGTGTGGCTAATGTGCTTGTCGCGTCTCCTTGTGTGGTCCTTGGGTATCGGTGGGTTGAAGTGGAAATCGGTTCGGGTAAAAAAAGCTCGACTTTCCTGTTTAGCTGCGGGTTTTCCAGCCATAGGAAAATTGCTAATCGACTTCGATCAGCTGGGCCGGATGCACAATGTGCGTCCGGCCCTTTTTTTTTGGTATACTCTTGTCTATATGAACGAAGTAGAGAAGCGTATCGGTGAGATAGAAGTAGCTATGAATGAAGAGGGTTTTTGGAATAATAAAGAAAACGCCCAAGAGATTCTAAAGGAACTATCAGCAAAAAAAGCTGAGCTTGCTGAATTAGGAAAATACGAAAGAGGTAATGCAATCATGACAATTTTTGCTGGTGCCGGAGGTGATGATGCAGAAGATTTTGCGCGCATGCTTCTTAGTATGTATATGAAATATTTTGATACTTGTGGATGGAAGGTTTTTTTTATACACCAAAATCAAAATAATCATGGTGGGTATCGTAATGTCACGATCGAGGTACAGGGTAAGAGCGCATACGGAACTTTGAAAAATGAGTCTGGTGTACATCGTCTCGTCAGGGTATCACCGTTTAATGCAAAGAAACTACGTCATACATCATTTGCTTTAGTAGAAGTAATACCAAAATTTGATAAGTCTGGAAAAATCGATATACCATCCGATGATATACGTGTCGAATTTGCTCGTTCATCTGGTCCTGGTGGACAAAATGTAAACAAGAGAGAGACAGCGGTGCGTCTCATTCATACACCAACAAATATCTCTGTGCATGTTGATAGTGAGCGTTCTCAAGCACAAAACAGGGAGCAAGCCATGGAAATACTTGAAGCAAAGATTTATAAATTACGTGAGGACGAGAGGAAGGCAAAAGAGAGTGGTATGTATATATCAAAAACCACAGATATTGAATGGGGAAATCAAATACGCTCATACGTACTCCATCCTTACAAAATGGTAAAAGACCACAGGACTGATGTAGAGACTGCAAAAGTAGATGACGTGCTAGCTGGAGATATTGAAATTTTCCTCGAGGCTGAAAAAGGGCTTTAAGAAAGCAGGATTTATGTTTTCTATGTGTTAAAATAGCTCTGTGATACATTTCGACAAAGTCAGCAAGATATATTCGGATGATTCGATTGCACTCGATGAAGTGACACTTAAAATCGGACCCAAGGAATTTGTTTCAGTGGTAGGTCATTCTGGAGCAGGTAAGACTACGCTCATAAAAATGATTCTCGCTGAAGAGAGACCGACTCATGGCACTGTCATGTTTGAGACTTTTGACGTGCATCGATTGAGGAGGAGCGATATACCAAAATATCGTCGTCGTATCGGTACCGTTTTTCAAGATTTTAGACTTCTCCCAAACAAGACAATTTTTGAAAATATTGCTTTTGCTATGGAAGCAGCAGGTAAGACTGATGCCGAGATACAGTCAGATGTACCTCATGTATTAGAGCTTGTCGATTTAGGGAGAAAAATATGGAGTTTCCCTCATGAACTTTCTGGTGGTGAAAAACAGAGGGTGGCTATCGCTCGTGCCATAGTAAATCAGCCAGATATTATCATTGCCGATGAACCGACTGGTAATCTAGATCCGGTGAACACATTTGATATTGTACAGATATTAAAAAAGATAAATGATCTCGGTACGACGGTGATACTCACTACACACAACAAAGGAATCATTGATTCAGTAGGGGGGAGGGTTATCACCATGGAAAAAGGCAGAGTGGTTCGTGATGATTCGCAGGGTCGTTATGCTATATGATGAGTACGGTATAATATAGTGAATATGTTTTGGCTCAACACTAAAAGAATACTAAAGGCTGGTTTTGTTGGTTTTTGGAGAAACGGTTCTGTTTCTCTGTCTTCTGTGCTTATTATGACCGTGACACTTTTTGCTCTCGGTGGTTTGATATTTGCTGGAGCAATACTTCGATCGTCGTTACAACAGATACAGGACAAAGTTGACGTGAATGTTTACTTTGTGCCAACAGCTTTAGAGGGTGATATTGAAGCATTAAAGTCAAAATTAGAATCATTGCCAGAAGTAGCCGTGGTGGAATATGTCTCTCGTGATCAAGCACTTGAAAATTTTAAGGTGCGTCATGTAAATGATGAGATTACACTTCAGGCTCTCGACGAGCTCGGAGACAATCCTCTAGGTGCGCTTTTAAATATTCGTGCTAAACAAACATCTCAGTATGAAGGCATAGCAAAATTTTTAGATTCAGAAGCTGGAGAAAGTGGTAGTTTTATAGATAAAGTAAACTATTATCAAAACAAAGCTGCTATAGATACTCTCTCTCGTATTATTACCGGAGGTACTACTGTTGGTTTTGGTGTGACCCTCATGCTTGTCCTCATTTCTATAATCATCGCATTCAACACGATTCGTTTGGCTATTTATATTTCACGTGAAGAGATATCTGTCATGCGTTTAGTCGGTGCAAATAATAAATATATTCGCGGTCCTTTTATCGTGGCCGGAGTGATGTACGGTGTCGTATCAGCGTGTATCACTATCATCCTTTTTTATCCTGCGACGTACTGGGTATCTTCTATCACCCGTACATTTTTTAGCGGTTTTGATATGTGGAGTTATTACGTATCTAATTTTGGACTTATTTTTGTGGTGATAGTAGGTACCGGCGCTATTCTCGGAGCTATCGGTAGTATGCTCGCTGTTCGGAGGTATTTAAAAGTTTGATATGAAAAAAAATCGACGCCACAAATATATTTTTATCATCGGAGGGGTCATGTCAGGCGTCGGTAAAGGAATCACCACAGCATCTCTTGGTGTCATTTTGAAATCAAAGGGTTATGGAGTCAATTTAGTAAAAGTTGACCCGTATCTCAATGTTGATGCTGGTACTATGAATCCAACTGAACATGGAGAGACCTTTGTGCTTGATTCTGGTCTCGAGACTGATCAGGATATGGGTAACTACGAGCGGTTTTTAGGTATCTCTCTTACTGAAAATGATTATGTCACATCTGGTATGGTGTATCGCCATGTCATAGAAAAAGAACGTTCGCTCGGATATCACGGTAAATGTGTAGAAGCTATACCTCATGTGACTGACGAGATCATGCGCAGGATAACTAGCGCCGCATCGACCGATAGGTCAGATATTACCATTGTTGAAATAGGCGGTACTATCGGTGATTACCAAAATGCACTTTTTATAGAAGCCGCTCGTATACTCAAGGTCCGTCATCCAGAAGATGTTATGACTATATTGGTCTCTTATATGCCAGTACCGGGCACGATAGGTGAAATGAAGACCAAACCTACACAAAATGCAGTTCGTCAGCTCAATAGTTATGGACTTCATACTGATATGATAGTGGCGCGTGCTCCAGTATCTGTAGACAAGAAACGTAAAGAAAAAATAGCTAATGCGACATCTATTCCGGCACAAAATATAATATCTGCTCCAGATATAGATAGTATTTATGATGTTCCAATAAACTTTGCTAGAGATAATATTGGTGATCGTGTGTTGGACATACTCCAGTTGGTACACAAGAGAGGTGAGCACGATCTTTCAGAATGGAAAAAGTTTATATCTTCTATAAAAAGATCTCAAAAGCCAGTGAGGATAGGTATCGTCGGTAAATATTTTGATACAGGTGATTTTGTTCTTTCGGATGCATATATATCTGTCATAGAGGCTATTAAGTTTTCTGCTTATGGATGCGGCAAGAAACCTGAGATAGTATGGCTCAATGCAAAGAAGTTTGAGAAAAATTCCTCATCTTTAAAAACACTTTCACGTCTAGACGGTATTATCATACCTGGTGGTTTTGGCGAAACCGGTATTGAAGGCAAAATTCGCACTATTGAATATGCAAGAAAAAATAAAATACCGTTACTTGGTCTTTGTTATGGTATGCAACTCATGGTTGTAGAATACGCTCGTCATGTACTCGGTTGGAAAGATGCTCATACCACGGAAATAAATCCAAAAACTACATATCCTGTCATACACGTCATGTCAGATCAGGAAAAGAAATTACTTAAGGCAGACTACGGTGGAACAATGCGTCTGGGTGCGTACCCAGCAATACTCAAAAAAGGTTCATATACTGAGACGATATACGGTACAAATAAAATTTCTGAAAGACATAGGCATAGATATGAAGTAAACAATAGTTTAAGAATGGAAATAGAGACAGCGGGTCTGGTATTTTCTGGCACATCTCCTGATGGAAGTTTGGCTGAAATTGCAGAATTACCACGCAAAAATCACCCATTTTTTATTGGTTCTCAATTCCATCCCGAGCTTCTCGCTCGACCTCTCAGACCACATCCTCTTTTTACTAGTTTTATAAAAGCTTGTGTAAAAAAGTAGCAATATATATATCTGGTAAGCTTGAGTCTATGGATACTGATTCCAATCTTGTAAGTAGATATGTTTCAGGGGATGATGCTCTCAGATATGAGTGATATAAGAGAGTATTTAATAAATAAATTACTAATATGAAAAAAATAATAATCTTTTTGGTTGTGATAGTTGTTATTGGTGTCGGTTATAAATATTTTTTGAGACCAATAGAAGCACCAACAGCCCAAATAGGGGATATAGCGGTGAAGCTTTCTGATGGCACATCAGGCCAAAGCGGTATTATCTATCGAATTGGTTCTGGTTCTGAGGCTAGTTTTTCAATTTATGAACTTTTAGTTGGAAAAGACAAGACTGTTATTGGTACTACATCTGATATTGGTGGCGATATACGTGTTCTAGATAATACGATAGAAATAGGACAACTTTCCATAGATGCACGTACATTTCAGACTGACTCAGATGATAGAGATAGGGCTCTCGCTAGATTTATATTAAAATCTACTGATTCTGCAAATGAACTCATTACATTTAAACCAACCCTGATAAGTGGTGTACCAGCGATTATCCCTACAGGAAAAGAATTTTCTTTTTCTGTCACAGGAGACCTCACTATCTCTGGTATTACCAATAAAGCAGTTTTTGTAACAAAGGCCACTATCACCTCCGAAGAACTTATCGGTTCTACAGAAGCAAAACTCAAGAGGTCTGACTACAACTTGGTCATACCAAACCTCTCGTTTATAGCAAATATTCCTGATGAATTTTCTGTAAGGGCCACCATATCTGCATCAAAGATAGCTATCTAAACAAAAACCACCCCTTTGGGTGGTTTTTGTTTAGAATACTGGATCCAATTTTTTGTCTTTTTCGAGTTTGACCGAGAATGTATATGGATCGTATCCGTGTGTAAACATAGCAATGGCAGTACCAATGAGTATGATGTGCGGCCAAACAGCTTCACCAAAAAATACGAGTGATAGAGTGAGAAATATAAGAAAGAAAAGTGAAGCGAATCTTATTTCAAATCCAACCATAAAACAAATACCAAGAAATACTTCGATGAGCATAGAACCAAGTACTAAAAACACCGGATCAAAAGGGAAGTAATGAGTGAGGTTGTATTTTGAAACGACTTCTAAGGCTAGTGCTCCGTGGATGAGCTTTGCGTAAAGTGAGGCATAAACAAGAGATACACCAAATAGCATTCGCATAATGAGGAATTTATATTTGTGAAGCATAGGTGATATGACACGAGTGAATATGTGTGACATTTTGTTGCTTGCAAAGAGGGTGTGCGCGCCTCCAAAAAACGCGATGGTGAGAGCTTCTCCAAGATATGTTGCGTAGTTCAGCATATATACCCTGAAGTGCACTATAAGTCCGATAAATAGAGCGGTGGTCAATATCGCTGCTATTCTAGGTAATAGACCTATAGTGAGCATAATACCGATGATGATGAGTCCATGTGATACCAATGACTCAAATGCTCCAAATGTAGCTTGTAGGGGTAGTTCTACACCAAATATCGCATGGTAATAGCCACTAGCAATGAGAGCTAATCCTAGAGTGATTTGAGCTATATGAGGGGCGTATTTTTTGAGTCTATCTAGCCATGGATCACAGAGTCTCTCAAGCGGTCTGCTGATTGATAGGAAGAATATGACAAGAACGATGATGATTGTTATTAATCCCCATGTAATAAATTGTCCGAGGTGTTCATTTATAGTACTTATAAAATTAGGTGCTGGTGCTTCGAGTGCAAACCCGACCTCCGAACTATCGAGCACATATACTTCGTGAGCGGATACATTGTATTGCGCAAGAAAGAATAATAGTAAGATAAAGATAATTTTTCTCATCAACTATTAGTATAATGGTTTTATTAGATATATCTAATGACAGCATGAGAGTATAGAAAGACCATAGAGTCAAAAAACCCTCAACAAAACCTTCTCATAAGATTATTTTGGTAATCATCGAGTTTTTTTATGAGATTGTTTTTAATAATCAATCCATATGTGTTATGGTAAATATGTACTCAGTGGTATGAAATCAATACCTGAGTTCTCGTTTACACATTACTCATGACACTCAGTCACCCTTGACTCAGAAGCACATGGTAGAATGTCTGGCCTATAAAATTTCTCACTACAGGTGGGGGTGTTGATTTGTATATAAGTGGTGTGATCGATATTGCCAATCGTAAAAATTAAACATTATGAAGAAAAAAATAATTTTATCTCTATTTGTAGTAACGGTTCTAGTTCTCGGTGGGGTAGTAGGCACTCACTATGTACAGGCTCAGACGGAATTCTCGCTATTTTATGGTCCAGACCTTGCGGTCGGTTCGAGCGGTCAGGGTGTAGTAGAGCTTCAAGGATTGCTTTCTGAGCTCGGCTATCTCCATGTACCATTTGGTATACCTCTCGGGTACTTTGGTCCTATGACTAAGAGCGCCCTACAGAATTATCAATCATCCATCGGGGTTATATCAACTGGTTACTATGGTCCGATCACGAAAGAACAAATGATTAATGTTTTCAGGGCAAAGGGTTGGTATACTTTGCTTTATCCAGATAAGGCTTAGGATAAATAAAAAACACCCCTAGGGGGTGTTTTTTATTTATCTAGGTCTAGGGTTTGGTCTATGCGTATTTGTTCTACAAATTCCGGTACGTGTGAGACGAGTATCATAGCTCCATCATATTCATCCAGAGCTTTTGCTATGACGGGTAGATGGCGAAAATTGATATGGTTTGTCGGCTCATCGAGTATGAGGAGTCCCGGTTTTTGGAGTACAAGGCGGGCAAATGCTACGAGACCTTTTTGACCTTCTGAAAGAGAACCAATTTTTGTTTTCATCATATCAGCGTGTATGAGAAAACCAGCAGCTACGGCTCGTATGTGACTTTCTATGTGTGTTGACGAAGCCTCTACTAGGGATTCATAGACCGTGTCTTCAAAATTGAGTGTGGAAAAATCTTGGCGGTAGTATCCAACACGTACACCATCTGTGATTGTGGCACCTTCGGCTTCACCACTAGCGAGAGCTTCTAGGAGTGTTGATTTGCCTATACCATTTGGTCCTTTGAGCAGGAGATGCTGTTTACGTTTGAGGATTATATTTGCAGTACGTTTTGTCGCTTTGTGATTACGTATTACTTTGTATGATTGAATATTTATTATTTCACCGACAAAATCAGGTTGAGAAGGGATGGTGAATTGTCTGATTGTTTTGTCTTCTTTTCTCACTTCGACTATATCTTCTTCGAGTTCTTCTGCTTTTTCACGCATACGTTTTGCTACGAGACGCATCTGGCCTCCTTTCATAGCAAACATGTTTGCCTGGTCTTTTTTTGCCTGTATTTCTTTTGCCAAGAGGGCGTTGGCACGGTTTTCTTTTTCTATTCTCACGGTAATGTCTTTCAACACATCTAGATAATCTCCGACATATTGTTCGACTTTTCTCGTATGTACATCGAGATAGAGTACGCCGTCAGTAAATGAGTTTAGAAAATGTGAATCGTGGGAAATGACTATAACGGTCTTTTGATATGCTTTGAGGAATTGTGTGAGATGTTCGATACCTGCCTTGTCTAAATTGTTCGTTGGTTCGTCTAAGAGGAGTATGTCTGGATTTTGTATGAGAGCTGAAGCGAGGAGGAGGCGAGCCTGTTGTCCACCGGAAAATGATTTTACGATCCTATCGTGAGGGGCTTGAAGATTTACAATGTCCAATACCGCATCTATTCTTGGGTCTATATCGTATATTTTTTCCTCAAAGCATTTTTCAAAAAAGGCCCGTACAGTGAGTTCAGCTTCTGAACGGGGGATTACCTGTCTCGATATGGCGATAGTCTGGCCACGGGTAATATTTATTGATCCTGATTCAGGTTTATTTACTCCCGTGATGAGAGAAAATATGGTCGATTTACCCGCACCATTTTGACCCATGATAGTGATTTTTGAGCCACGGCGCACGGTAAAATCAACCTCGTTCAATATAGGTATAGTGTGTCCATATTCAAATGAAACACTGTCAAATCTCAATACTGTGTCGTTTGCCATGTAAGTAGAATAGTCATAATACATTATTTCACTCATGAATAAAGCCCAGAATTGTTTCTGGGCTTTATCATCTATGACTAAATGTATCTAGCTATCTCAAAAAAATTACTTTTTTCTTTTTGACGTGAGGCGGACAAACTTTGCGGTGAGTCGCTTCTTTGTCTTGTGAGACCTTGATTTCTTCAGTTTCGAATTTGCTCTTTTTGCCATGGGATAACTATACACTATCTGAAGAGCTGTTTATGAATAGAAATTTAATTTGGTATACAAGCAAGTCCTATTAAATTACGTGTTGTGGGTCTAGACGATGTTGGAAATAATTTTGATAAGTTTCGCTTGTGTGTCGTCAATAATAAATGGGGTAATAACTACTTTTCCCATTATAAATATCTAAATAACAGCTCCATCTACATCGAGGTCTTTTATATAGCGTTCTATTACATCAGAATGTTCACCATTTATACATTCTGTTATAAACTTCTCAGCATCTTCATTATTTATGAAAGTTGTATATGTCAGAGCGCTCCTGCATGCAACATCTACGTTTATTTTACCTTGAGGAAGTTGTTTTTCAGTCTGTACAAAATTAAATGAATCGATCCAAGAATCAAAATTCTTTCGCGTAAGAGATGTATCATCAAGATATGAACTTGAAGCGACAAACATCAATCCTCCGTGTGCTATCACAACATTATCTGTACGATACAAACCGTCAGTTGTATACTCGACCGCATTAGCCCCGGCAATGGTCACGTCTTGCATCTCACCCATCATTAACTGAATGTTTGAAGCTAGTGGATATGTATCTACCCACACACTAGGACTTTGTTTCATATTATTCTTATAAACAGCCAATCGCCATGAAGGTGAACCTTCTCCAGCAACACGAGTTTTTTGATCCTCGTAATCAGTTGTTGGTGTAAGGATAATCTCTCGCTGTAGACCCGAAGCATCATTCAAATCAACGAGTCTTTCTTCTAAGAAAAATCCGTCTGGTCCACTTCTGTACGTAAAGATAAGACCTTCTTCGTTTAAGGTATATTCTGTAACTTTTTTACTATTATTTGATGACTGTGTAGTAGATAAAACATAACCTATGGTTATGAGTACTCCAAGTAGCACAACAATCGATATTATTTTTTTCATCAAATGATTATATCAAACATAGTGTTGTGGGTCTGGGACTATGTTGTAATTTTTTTATCTAAAAAATAAGTACCACAAACCAACCAGTATAAGCACTATAATCAAACCCACAGCTCTTCCAACAAAAAATTTTCTTAGATTCATTTCTTAAGTATATTATATCAAATCTAGTGTTGTCGGACTTGTACCGCGAGTACGCTTATCGACCATTACATGGTTCAGTACAGGTTTCCTATTTTATCTCTTGGAAAGCTCAAAAATACAGGAGAACCTTTTCGATTCCAAGATGCAGACATTTCTATGTCTGCATCCGGCAACAAAAATATCGCTTTGCTCTTTTTTGTTGCCGGACTTGGAATCGAACCAAAATTTTCGCTTTCAGAGAGCGACGTCCTACCTTTAGACGATCCGGCAATATTGTTTTTGAAAGCCGACCCTGACAAACAGAGACGGCTATGTCCTAAGAAAGTACCATATCTACTGCTAAAAATGAAGCGGTCAGAAATGGGTATTTTTTTGTTTGGTGTTATATAGTGATTGTATGAAAAAGAATATTTTAGTAGTAATTATCATCATTCTAGGAATGGTAAGCGTATGGTATTTATCACAACCAGGTTTTTTCAGTAGAGGTGAAGTTGTAAATACAGATAGTGAATCAGCAGTATGGCGAGGCTATTCAAACATAGATTTCGGTTTTTCTATAAAGGTGCCACCTGGCTATATTGTAGACGAAGCTTATCGGTACGAAGCTTTTGGATCAGGCCATGAAATCACAGGAGTTTCATTTACTGTACCAGAGACTCTGGTTTCGGGTACCAATCTATCGAGAGATTCATATATATCAGTCGAGCGATTGCGTGATGTTGCATGCACACCATCTGATTTTTTGGATAGAGTAACATCAGGGGAAAAAGTAATGCTTGATAACAATGAGTACAATTTTGCTACTTCTTCGGGTGTGGGGGCAGGTAATTTGTATGAGGAGGGTGTATATATGAGATCTATTGGTCAGTATTGCTACGGTATACGTCTATTTATGCATTCAACCAATATATATAATTATGATTCAGGTACTGTACTAGGGTTTGATAGAGAGATGCTCATTCGTACATTTCAGCTCATGGCCACTACCGCTGATTTTCGTCCGTAGATAGTGTTTGAGAGGTGTATAAGATAATTCCACAGTCTTTTTTCGGTGATAAAATGAATTGTATTAGGATTGGTTAACACACTATATATATGGCACAAAGAATGATAGCCGAGGCCCCGTTCCTAAAGTTTCTCTTTATGGATACACGTATTGCATGGTTGTGGCTGGTCGCGAGGCTCTATGTTGGATGGCAATGGCTCGAGGCTGGATGGGGTAAATTTCATAACCCTCTTTGGGTAGGAGGAGAATCCGGTACTGCTCTCAATGGATTTGTGCAAGGAGCCTTGGCAAAAACCGTTGGGGCTCACCCAGATGTTCAGGGTTGGTATGCATGGTTTCTCCAACACGTAGTTTCTCCACATATCTCTCTCTGGGCACACTGCATTACATTTGGTGAAATACTCGTCGGTGTAGGTCTCATACTCGGAGCATTCACCGGTATCGCTGCATTCTTTGGTTTCTTTATGAATCTAAATTTTCTTCTCTCCGGAACTGTTAGTACCAATCCGATACTATTTTCACTCGGACTTCTCATACTCCTCGGTTGGCGTATTGCAGGTTACTACGGTGTAGATTACTGGCTCCTACCTCGTCTCGGTGTGCCATGGCGTCCAGGGAGTATATTTAGTCATAGACAAAAACAATAAAATGAATGGATACAAAGAAAATATAGAAAAACGCACCATTGAGAATAATGATTTTCGACGGGTGCTTTATACCACTCGATATAGTCAGCTCGTACTTATGACCCTGAGACCAGGGGAGGAGATAGGTAACGAGGTACATACAGGAGATCAGTTTTTTCGATTTGAAAAAGGTACGGGTAAGGCAGTACTAAATAATGCCGATGCTCATGAACTAGTAGATGGAGATATTTTGATTGTTCCTGCGGGTACGTGGCACAATATTATAAATACATCTCCTTCTGAGTCTTTGCACGTTTACACACTCTATTCACCCCCACATCATCGTGATGCTGTGGTACATGCCACAAAAGCGTCTGCAGAGGCTGACAATGAAGAGTTTGATGGTGTAACAACTGAACGTGTGCCGTCTGGTGGCCCAGGAGGTTATTGGTTTAGAACAAAGATATTTGGTTGGGGATGGCGTCCTGTGTCTTGGCAGGGTTGGGTAGCGACGGCTGCATATGTTTTCCTTCTCTTTAGGGAGTTTATTAATATTGATAAAACATCTCATTCTGTGAGTGATACTCTCGTGGCGTTTGGCTTACCTTTTATAATCATAACGGCACTTTTTGTGTTTCTTTGTTGGAATACTGGAGAGAGACCTCGTTGGCGATGGATTAAATGATAGAAAATCTAAGTTTTAAATTAAAAAACCCGAGACAAATGTCTCGGGTTTGAAATTATACAGCAAGTATTTCATCACTTCTTTGCATGACCTCCATGTATTCGAATGGTATCTCAAAAGTATTACCATATCGATCGAATGCAGTGGCGAGATTGTCTTGCGAAGCACGAAGCGTACTCACTGCCACATTCTCATATATGGATAAAGTGATGTTTGTATCTGATTCTATCTCATGTAAAACGAGATGGGTCATTCTTACTGGATGACCTTTATCATCCAAGAATCCTGTGAGCCTGAGAAGATTGGTTTCATGGCTTTCTAGATGAATCACCTTGATTTTGTGCATATAATTTATACCGATTTGATATTGAAAGAGCGAGGGTGATATTCTCGTATTTTTTAAGTTATTAGTCAATCATAGAAAATGCATTTATGTATTCGTACAGTCTAGTTTGACATAATGTATTTTGTGTATTCTAGTACTTTTTTGTTATATGGAGAAATTTATGGGGTAATTAGCCTCTGTTTTTTATATTTGTGTATTTTTGTCCTTTAGGTATGCAACACCACGTGTGGCACAGGTAGTTCTATAAAGGACATACATAAAGATTTTTTAAAAATAATGTCCTATAGAATATCCTTTATGTTAAATTATAGTCTATTTTTATAAAAGAAAAGTGTATTAATGCTTAATTTATTTGACAAAGAGAAAGAAAATCATAATGTGGGTGATACAAGGCAGTTATGGAAACTATCAATAGAAATAAGGGTTTTAAGGCAATCGCGAATATATTTTCATTCGTGCTAGTTTTTGCTTTTGTTTTTCCTTTCAATGTATTTCTAGTTAATGCTCAGACGGCTCCTCGTGATTTGTATGTTGGATTGGGTTCATATGCTGACGGTCCAGAGGTTGTAGATTGTACATTCAATTTACAAGACGGTAGACAGATAGATTTACACGAATTATCTGGTCCACCAGATTATTATTTCATTGCTCAGGGTGAGATTGTTAATTATAGCTGCGTTACAGAGTTGAACACTCCTTTTTGGGAAGAAATTTATTCATGTCAAATCGGTGACTCATTTTCAAACGGTATATGTCAAAGTCCTGTAGTTCCTTCTACACCAGTAGCCCCTGTCTTTACTACTACATTGACTGCGAGTACCAATGCTCTTGGTCCAGATACCACAGCGACATTGTCATGGGGAACAACTGATGCGACATCGTGTATAGCTACAGGCGGTTGGTCTGGAACACAAGCAACATCTGGATCTGTATCTGTCGGTCCTATTACCACTGATACATCGTATACACTCGAATGTTCAGGTGATGGTGGTTCAGCTACTTCAACTACATCAATTACTTTTGATGCACCAGATCCTTCTACACCAGTATCTACAGACGCAAAACCTATTGGTTTTCTAGATAGCGCTTCATGTTCTGTATTTAATGGTTGGACATATGATCCAGATGAACCATCAGTATCAAACGTGGTTCATTTCTACGCAGATGGTCCTGCTGGTTCAGGTACTTTTATTGGTGCTATGGATGTCGACCAACCTCGTCCTGACATCAATACTGCTTATGGTGTCGCAGGAAATCATGGTTTTTCTTTCCCAACGCCAGATTCTCTAAAGGACAATGGTTCTCACGACATCTACGCTTACGGTATTAATACTGATCCTGCAAATCCAGATTCAAACAATTCTGTTCTTCCTCAAGCATGGGACAATCTCGTTGATCATCGAACAATATCTGGATGTACTACAGGAGGAGGGGGTGGTGGTGGAACAGTTCCTGCCCCAACAATATCTACTTTTTCTATTACCCCAAATACTATCACCTCAGGTAATGTGGCTACTATTTCGTGGACATCTACAGGTTCTGCTACTTGTACTGCATCAAACGGATGGTCTGGTTCAATAGCGTCTTCTGGATCACAATCAGTTGGTCCTTTCACTGTAACTGCGACTACAACAGAAACTTTTGATATTTCATGTGTTAATAGCACTGGTACAGTAAATGATTCAATCACACTTACTGTGAATCCTGCAGGATCAGGTGTGGTCGCCATCGGCACAGCGACAGTGGCTCCAACATCAGGCCTGTCAACTTCTGAGAATGGTTCGACAGCCGCATTTACTATCGTCTTAGATTCCGCTCCCCTCGCTGATGTAATCATACCGATACAGAGTTCTGATTTTACAGAAGGCACCACATCTACAGAAACACTAACATTCACCTCTTCGAACTGGAATGTATATCAAACAGTCGTTGTTACTGGTATGGACGACACCTCTGTGGATGGAGACATAGCTTATGCTATTCTCGTTGGTCCTGTTACTAGTTCTGATATAAATTGGAATGGAATAGACCTTCAGGATGTATCGCTTCTCAATATAGATAACGACTCTTCTGGTGGCGGTGTAGGTAGCACAACACCTTCTGTAAGTTCATTTTCAGTATCTCCATCTACACTAACTAGTGGATCATCAGCAACTCTATCGTGGTCTTCTATCAATTCGACGGTGTGTATAGCTGGTAATGCTTGGTCTGGTAATCAATCAGTCTCAGGTTCACAAACCGTAGGACCGTTTAATGTATCTACTCAAACTACATATACATTTGATATATCTTGTGGCAATGGTACGAGTACTTCGACAAGTTCTACTACGCTCAGTGTCAATCCTCCTGTTCCTGTAACTGTCACCACTTCCTCTGGTGGTGGTGGAGGGGGACATAGTGGCGGACCATGTTATGGATATGGTTGTACCACTACAGGTGGTAGTTCTACTGTGCCAGATGAAGTATGGATACTTATCGATACAGTGTCTTCTGGTGGTAGTGCGCCTAGTCCTGTAAAGGTTTGTAAATACGATGACTTCCTGACCTCATTTATGAAAAGGGGTATTTCAAATGACCCAAATGAAGTTAGAAAGTTGCAGTATTTCCTCAATACATATGAGGACGCAACACTCTCGGTGAACGGAGAGTTTGATCTTTCGACTGAGGAGGCTGTTAAAGCTTTCCAGGTCAAGTATTTAGAATCAGTTCTTTCGCCATGGGGCATAACTATACCGACCGGAATTGTCTATATAACGACAACGGCCGAGATAAATCGTATATTCTGTGGTTACAACCCAGATTACGTCAACGGTGCTCTAAAGGACAGAATTGGACCAGATGTCCTTTATACTCCAATAGACACATCGAGTGAGTTTGAAGGTGTGGTGGGCTTTAATAGCTCAACAAGCGCCTCTACAACCCCTATAAATCCTAATATAGCAGGTGCAATAGGTGCGTTTTCAGAAAAAATGCTCGATTTTCTAAAGGACATACCGTGGTATCCAATACTGATATTAGTTCTTGTCCTTTTCGGGGCAGGATTGATAGTGCATAGTATTCTCATAAAGGACATATCATCTGGTGTGGCATTGATGTCCTTGACAAGAGGTGCGTCACTCATAGGTGCTGGTACTATTCTCAATGCTGTTAATACTCTCGCGTACATGCTGGATCCTAAATGGTTTATGTCATATACAGACATAGAACTTTCTAGACTACTCGCTCTTGATCTGATAAATCTTCTTGTGTTTGCTTTTCTTTGTATATTTCTTATCGCGATTCTTTTCGGTCAATCTATGAAGAAAGCGGTAAAATTGACGTCATAGATTTTATCAGTCATTTGTTTTGATATACCGTTTGGATTTACTCTAAGCGGTTTTCTTTTATCTTTTTTGTTATACTAGGCTTAATTCACTAAACAGGTAGTAAATGAAAAAATACACATCAGTTATTGTCATAGTAGGAATTACCATTGCTATCATAGGTGGTATCGTAGGGTACTCATCTACTCCAGGTCAATTTGACAGTCTCGCACAGTGTCTCAAGGATAAGGGGGTGACTTTTTACGGAGCTTTCTGGTGTCCACATTGCCAAGAACAAAAAGCTGAGTTTGGTAAGTCTGCCAAACTTCTACCTTATTTTGAATGTTCTACTCCAGACGGTTCGAGTCAATTGCCTGCGTGTAGAGAGGAGGGAATAGAGGGTTATCCTACGTGGGTTTTTGCTGATGGGTCTAGGAAATCAGAAGTGCTCACACCATCCGCTCTAGCTGAAATAACTAATTGTTCTATTCAATAAGTATAAATTGAGATGAATCTTGTTAATTTTGTAAATAACCTATGGTCTATACTATCTATGGTGGCACAGGTGTTATCTATTGTGCTTTTAGCTTCACTATTTTTTAAAAAAATTCGCGATTCTGTTTTTGTATCTTTTTTCTCCACTAGATCTGTATTGATAAGTTTTGTTGTTTCGGGGCTTGCTATGGCCGGAAGTCTCACATATTCGGATGTTATAGGATATGCTCCGTGTATATTGTGCTGGTTTCAGCGTATATTGATGTATCCTCAAGTTGTTATTATGGGTGTAGCACTTTATCGTCGTGATATTTCTGTGCGTGTCTACGGTCTCATTCTCTCTGGTGTTGGCATGGTAGTAGCATTGTGGCATTATCTAGGCCAGCTCGGATTCGGTTCACTTCCATGTTCTGCGGTTGGATATTCGGTCTCATGTGCAGAGCGTTTTGTAATGCAGTATGGGTATATCACTTTACCCCTCATGGCATTTTCAGCTTTTGCGCTCATAACTTTTTCTTTTGCTGTAAGTCTCAAAAAAGATAAAGACATAAACTTTTCTAATTAATATGACATACACCCTCGTACTTTCTATAGCATCACTTTTTCTCATTCCTGGTTTTTTTATGGCTTTTGTACCGATGTTACCAGCACTGTCATACATGTTTATTGTTTCTCTTATTTTTTCAATTTTTGATCACTTTATACATATATCGTATGTGGAACTAGGTATATTGCTCGGTATTACGTTACTTTCTATAGTAGTTGATCATCTCGCCGGTATAATCGGTGCAAAATATACTGGAGCTCACGGACGTTCGCTTCTATGGGGTCTCGCGGGTTCTATTATAGGTACTTTTATTGCACCCCTCGTAGGATCACTCGCTGGTCTTTTTATAGGTGTGATTTTGGGTGAATTGCATATTGGGAAAACAAAAGAAAAAGCACTTAAAAGTGCTTCAGGAGCTATCGTAGGATCACTCGCTGGGATTTTGGTAAATGTAGGATTGGCAATAGCTTTTATCGTGCTTTTTATTAGTTTTGCTATTTAAATATAAAGGTAATGAACATATTTAAGATATTGTGTGTAATCGGAGTGATCGCTGTATTGGGTTATTTAGCTTTTGTTTTTGATATACCATATTCAAAAAAAGTAACCGATTTTGCTTCATGTGTCTCAGCGGGTAACTCTGTCACTACGTCATTACCTCCTCAATGTAGAGATGCTAATGGTGTGTTGTATATAGGTAGTCCAGCGACAGGTGATCTATCGACACTCATACAAGTGAAGTCTCCAGAGTCAAACGAAAGAGTTTCATCACCAATTTCTTTTTCTGGGATAGCCAGAGGAACTTGGTACTTTGAAGCATCTTTTCCGATTATTGTTTTAGATGGTATGGGTAGAAAAATTGGTCAAGCTATCGCACAAGCACAAGGCGACTGGATGACGACCAATTTTGTACCGTTTGAAGGTAGTGTTGTCTTGGATACTTTGCCTAGCACAGCCACAGGTACTGTCGTATTTAAAAAAGATAATCCGAGCGGGGAACCAGCACTAGATCTCTCGTATACAGTACCTGTGATATTTTCTAGTGCTACCGTCCAAGATAATGCCTGCATTGTATCTGGCTGTAGTTCAGAGGTTTGTTCTGATATAGAGGTGACCAGTACATGTCAGTTCAAGCCAGAGTATGCGTGCTATACAAAGGCTCGTTGTGAGAGACAGGCTGGTGGATCATGTGGTTGGACAAAGACTGTTGAGTACAAGGCCTGCATTAGTAATAATAAATAAATTAATATGCCAAACGATTCACTTATACACGCAGATATTTTCTTTTTTATATCGACCATCGCACTCATACTTATATCAGCAGCAGTTGTAATCACCGCTGGATATGTCATCCGCACACTTTCTGATATTCGTGAAATTGTCTCACGTTGGAAGGAGGAAAATGAAAATATTATTAGAGATACGAGAGATCTTCGCACAGCAATGAGAAGTGAAGGGGTGAAATGGAAGTTTATCGCAGATAAAATTGCCGCATTTTTTGAACACATACTCTCGATACAACACAAGCCGGCCAAGAAAATAACTAAGAAAAAATAGATCATTGTTCAAGCCACTATGTCTGGTATCATTACATAAATGAAAAAAGACACCTCATGGGGCGCGGTTGCAGAGTGGTATGACAAGGTTGTTTACGACAAGGATTCGTATCAAAATCGTGTCATATTGCCTAATATATTACGTATTGTTGCTCCTGAAAAAGGAATGCGTATTCTCGATCTCGCTTGTGGTCAAGGTTTTTTCTCGCATGCTTTATCTGCAAAAGGTGCACATGTGACTGGTGTCGATGTATCACCAGAACTCATTGCTATCGCAAAGATTCATGCGGGACACAATGAAGAATTCCACGTTTCATCGTCTGATAATCTATCGTCATGGAAAGACTCTTCTTTTGATTCCGTTTCTATAATTCTCGCTTTGCAAAATATTGAAAAAATGACACAGACTCTCCGTGAAGCGTCTCGTGTGATAAAAAAAGGAGGCAAGCTAGTAATCGTACTAAATCATCCAGCGTATCGTATACCAGGAGAATCTGCGTGGGGTTATGATGAGAAAGTCGATAGACAATACCGTAGAGTAGATAGTTATCTCTCAGATTCTAGAAGGGAAATAGATATGAATCCAGGGAGTACTGGAGGTCAAAAAACGATTTCATTTCACAGACCGATTCAGGGTTATAGTAAGTCTCTCGCAAATGTAGGATTTGCGATATCTCGTATAGAAGAATGGGTATCACATAAAGAGAGTGAACGTGGACCACGTCAGATTGCTGAAGATAGGGCACGAAGAGAAATACCACTTTTCATGTGTCTAGAGTGTATTAAATTTTAAGTAAAGAAAAACGCCGAACTCGTGAGAGTACCGACGTTGTTTTCCATCGCCTCGATTAGAGGAGGACGAGGACGGTCATGAAACCGTTGAATATAAAGCTTGCGACAGGGAGGAACCGTTCCTCGATCGACCACTCCTTCGTGCCCGCGAGAGTGAATAAGCAGGAGACTGAAACACCGGCCCAGAGCCACCAACTCATCGGGTCCGGATGGGACCAGGCAAGTATGACCGAAGGAATACCAGCGACTGTCATGGCCATTGTAAAGGCTATGATACCGAGCTTTGAATTCTTCGTGGCTCTCCACATACCAGTAGCAACTAGAGTCGCAACTGTTGTGAGGGTCTCGGTGCCTGTCCATGTCCATTGCCCTCGCGTGAGGAGGATAATGGTAACGATGAAGGCGCCGACTGCCCAGCCAGTCGGTAGCCATGGCCAATCACTACTTCCTATTTTCTTGTTGGCATCGAGTGACACCTTCAGGATAATCACATCGAGGATGGTCCAGAGAGCCCATGTGGCAATGTTGAGCTTCACATCATTCGCCATAAGAAACAAGGCGAATGCGATCAGAGTCACAGCGGAGATGAGTCCGCCGATTTTTTGCAGTTTATCTTTCATGGTAGGAGTTTCAGGGGTTGATGGTTTGATTGTTGAGAGTAGGGAAACAAATATTTATTCCACTACTCCAACAATCATTCCTGTTGGAATGTCGATGTACGTACCTATTATAATTATACTATCAGTTAGTATATATGTCAATACATATAAAACATGACTCAACAGAGCCATTTTTATCAAATATAGTTTAGATTATTTTGTATCCTCTAGTGCCAGAGAGTGTCGTATACCGTAGAACATGAGTAGACCGAGGACGATGAATAGACCCTTAATGTCTAGTGCCACAAAAAGGATAGTCGCAATGACCGGACTTATGATATAGGCGAGCGGGCGTACGGTACGGAATAGACTGATAAGATAGATGCTAGATGCATCTACTTTTTTGAAAAAGTAAGTATCTGCCATAACTTCTACAGTAGCAGCTCCAACTCTGGTTATGAGAAGTACTAGACCCCAAAGTAAAACATTGTTATCAGAAATAAAGGCAATCAGTCCTGTAGAGATACCCATAGTGGCAAATCCAGCAATAAGTAGTTCTTTTTCTCCGAGGTATTTATCTGCGATACGTCCAAGAGGTAAATCTAGTAAGACAAATGGTACGAGCATGACCGAAAACATTACACCGATAATCTCCCAAGAAAATCCGATGGTTTCGTGTAGATATATGGGAGTATAAATAACCATCCAAGCATAAAAAAATTGGAGTAGTAAATAGATGATAAATATAGATTTCATATTTCTATCTTTCCAAAGGACAGATAGATGTCTCCAGTATGGTTCGGAATGATATTCTGGGTCTTTAAAATCTCTCAAAGAAATGATTAGGATGAGTGTTATCGGCATGAGAGCAATCGCACTTACAAAATAGAGTGTACTAAAAGAACCATTCGTGAGAAAAAAAGCACCGAGTACTGGCGCGATTACCCATGCAGCATTAGCAAATGTGAGAAATGTACCTCTGACTGAGCCCGTTTTTGTGTCTTTAGAGAATCGTTCGAGAAATAAATCTAGATTTAGACCTACAAGTGCAATAGATGCAAAATTTACAATAAAAGAAATGAATATGAGAAGAGGATCTTTTATAAATGCTAGAGCCAGGGTAGATATAAACGTGATACTTATAAACATTAGCGAGACCCGATAGTTACCAAACTTTCTCATTAGATATGCTACATATGAGAAACATAGTATTGAGAAAATCGATCCAGCGGTGTACACAATACCCACGAGAGATTCACCTATGTATTGATTGAGGAAAGATGAATTGGTATAGGCCGTCATCGCACCGGAGATGCTGAAAATAAATGCTATGAGATAGAGTGCGATACGTGTCCTAGCAGTTTTTGTTTCATCAGGCATGGCGATATTCTAACACGCAAATAAAAAGCGCCGTATTTTATCGGCGCTCAATCATTGTATCTTTGCCTCCAGTCTTGCAATTTCTCGTTCTAATCTAGATTCAAGCTCTGATAGGTTTGAAGCATGATCATATGGTTTGATGAGATACTCACCATTTTTTACCTGTTGGAGTTTGGTCTTTAGATGAATCAACACCTGTGCGGTTTCGGTGCGGTCAGGTTTACGAAATATACTGAATAATTTCATGAACAATCCTTTTTTGGAGTTTGTTATTAAGTTACCTTGATATGAATCTTTGTCAAACAAAAACCGCCTAGAGGGCGGTTTTTTAGTTAGATAGTGAGGAGAACAGGGATGACGACAGGACGTTTTGCGGTCTCTTGGAAGAGATGTCTAGAAACTGCGTCTGTGAGGGAGTTTTTAACCATATCTATATCTATCGGATTCATACCTTGAGTAGAATGTTCTATGGTCTGTTTTATTATATTTCTAGTATCTCGAAGTAGGTCTTGCGATTCTCTTAGATAGACGAATCCACGGGAAATGATATCGGGTGATTTTCTGAGACGTCCTGTTTGAGCATCTATGACACCAAATATGACAAACATTCCGTCTTGAGCGAGTGCCTGTCGATCCCTAAGTACCACTTCTTGCACATCACCTACAGCAAATCCGTCTACAAGTACGAGTCCTGATGGTGCTTTTTCTTTAAGAATACGGATCGCTTTACCTTCATCATATATTTCTACGATAGAACCGTTGTCGGGTACGATGATATTTTCACGAGGTGTACCGAGTGACTGAGAGAGTTCTGAATGTTGTCGGAGCATATAGTGTTGTCCGTGTAGAGGCATAAAGAAACGATACTTTATTTGCTGGTGTATCCACTTGAGCTCGTCACGGTTACCGTGACCTGATGCGTGAATATCAGAGTCGAGATAAGTGATAACACGAGCTTCGCTACGATAGAGATTGTCTTTTAGTTTTATAACCGCGTTGTGGTTTGTAGGAATGATAGAAGAAGAGAGGAGTATGGTGTCATTTTTCTTGAGTTGTACGTGTTTATGGGTTTTATTTGCCATACGCATGAGTGCTGCAAATTCTTCACCTTGCGCACCTGTCACTATCATGATGATGCGATCAGGTGGATAACTCGCCATTTCTTCTATTTGGATGACGTTTTTAGTGTCGACGAGTTGTAGGTGTTTAATGATTTCGAGGTTTGTCTTCATACTACGACCTTCGACAACTATTTTTTTATTGTATTTTTCAGCCATCTTTATGATAGCGATAATACGTTCGACTTGAGATGCAAATGTGCCGATAATGAGACGACCTGTTACCCCTTTGACAAATTTGTCTATATTGTCGATAACAACGTTTTCTGAGAGTGAAAATCCAGGTTTTTCTATAGAGGTCGAGTCCATAGTGAGAAGGAGGGTCTCTTTGCCAGCAAAGCGTTTGTATTGTTCTACTTCTTCTTCGGTTGGTACTCCTTTGATGTTATCTACACGAACGTCTTCAATAAAAACAATGTTTCCATAAGGGGTATGAATAACTAGACCCATTGAGTCGGGGATGGTGTGTGAGATAGCGAATGTCTCTATTTTCATACCTCCGATATTGATAGTCTCATTACCTGAGAGCACCTTTATATTTAGAGGTTCGAGATGAGGGAATTCTTCCTGACGTTTTTGTATCATGATGGCACCAAACTGTCTGGTGTATACAGGAGGATAACCGATACGATCTATAACGTATGGAATACCGCCAATATGGTCTAGGTGTCCATGGGTGATAAATAGCGCACGTATACGATCCTTTCTTTCTTCGAGATAACGGGTGTTTGGGAGTATGTAGTCGATGCCAGGAGTTCCTTCATCTTTGAATTGGAAACCAGCATCAATGACAATAATATCGTTACCAAATTCGATAGCGGTCATGTTTTTACCAATTTCTTCTACGCCTCCTAGTGGAACTATTCGAATAGCATCACCGATAGGTGGTATGGTGACTGATTCAGAGCGTGATGGCTCCATGCGTCTATCTCTCGGTGCTGGAGGTCGTCTGTGACCGAAACCTCCACGACCACCACCACTACTGCGACGAGGACCACTACCTCTAGACTGGTGTCCTCCACTAGACCTTCTTCCGGTCGGTCTGGGTGCCTTGTCGTTTTTTTCTATTGATTTTTTTTCTGTATCCATTGTATTTCTGTTTAGCTGTTTAATTTTTTAATCTTTCTCATTACTCAATAATTTCCATACTTTTTCGGTTTCTATATACCAACTAGGTATTGAGAGGAAACGATCATTTGGTGTTGTTATTTGTCCCAGTGTTACGTTTTTTATTCTATCTGGTATGGCGTATATAAAGTCTGGACTAAATAAGAATATGGCTGGTATATCTGTCGATACCTCCTTATTAAATTTTTCGTAAGCAATTTTTGAATCTTCAGTAGATGTCGCTTTTCTCATTTCCTCGAGGGCTCTATCTGCTTTTGTATTGGTATAGAGGGCGATATTTAGTCCGGGGTCATTTCTTTGAGATGAATGCCAGAAAGCGTATAAATCTGGATCACGCCCTACCACCAAACCAAAAAGAAGAGCATCGTATTTTCTAGGACGTATCACCGATTGGTTTAGATCTGACGGTTCGAATATTTTTACATCTACTGATACTCCGATCGAGCGCCACATATCAGCGACGGTATTTGCAGCATCTACAAGTTCTGGAACGTTTGATGTGGTGAGAGAAAAATCAAGCAGAGTTTTTGGTTTACCTTTCGGTGAAAGAGTTAGTGTCGATGTAGCACTCTCGAGACTCCAACCAGATTTTTTGAGTTGAGTGAGTATGTCTTCTGCCGTGATAGCTGTAGTGTCTGTTTCAGTATCTTCTGAGAGTTTCTGAGCTACGGTCGGAGGTAGTGGGGACGATGCAATTGTACCTGAACCCTCTAGTACCTTTTCTACAATTGCCTGTTTATCCAGTATTTCGTTGAGAGCTTTTCGTATTTCTTTGTGTGCGAGTACTTCTTTTTGGTTTTGATTAAAAAATATACCAAATACTCGTGTGAGTGGTGCACGAATAATTCTAGTCGTACTATTTTTTAACTCCATCGCTCCTTGTGTTGATATATTTGAAGCACTTTCTATAGAACCAGCATCGAGAGCTTCGAGAAGTAGTTTTTCGTTTTGAAAGAAAGAAAGATTAATCTTTTCTATATAAGGTGTGCCGAGGGTGTATTTATTGAATGCTAGGAGTGAGTAAGATGTGGGTATACCATCTTTTGATTTAGTAAGTGAATCTAGTCTGTATGGTCCTGAGCCGATAGGATTTACATTGTATTGACTAAAAGGGAACTGATCACTCTCGAGTGTTTTCCAAATATGTTGTGGGAGTATACCCAAAGTGGCGTTTGCGATAAAAGGTGAATAAGGTTGTTTGAGTGTAAATTTTATTTCTTTATTACCAGATTTTTCTATTTGGATACCTTCCCAATTGAGCCTTTTGGGACTCTTTAGCATACTATCCTGAGCTCTCATGACGGTAAACTCGACATCGTCTGCTGTGACCGATGTGCCATCATGGAATACTGCATCATCACGTAATATGAATGTATAGATGAGTCCGTCTGATGATACAGAGTAGCGTTCAGCGAGGTCCGGGACAAAATTTCCATTAGGCGTTGCTCGTACTAGACCCGAATAGACGAGAGACGATATGTCTCTGTCAGCGTCTGACACTGCAAGTAATGGATTAATAAATCTCGGTGTTCCCACGATGCCTTCATTCAATATTCCTCCATGGGCAGGTATTTCTACGAGGAACGTGTCATTTATTTTTACTAGTAATGAGAGTGTGGATATGGTGATAAGTATGGTACTTACTATAAAAATAGTTTTTTCTGTCAAAGAAAATGAACGGAAAATAACCTCAAGTCTCTCGAGGATCTGTATGCGATAGTGTCGCGTAAATAATGTGCGTATGCGGGAAAATAAATCCATATGTCCTGCGAGCGCAGGTTTAGTTATAACGTAAGAGAATGTTTCTAGAGTACGAGGGCGAGGAATGATGTAACAGCAAAGAGTATAGCTGCGACGATGGTTGTCACAAATAGGCCTTTCTCAAAACCACGACGGGTATGGAACGCCGAACTCATATCCGCGCCTCCGAGAGCGCTTCCGTTTGCTGCACCTGACTGCTGGAGCAGGATAGCAGCTATGACTATGACGGAAAGTATAATCTGTGCATACGGAAGCACGGTAGAAACTGTACTCATGAGAGAGAGGATATCACGGGGAAGCTTTTTAGGCAATTTTTATAGAGAGGTTTTATGTGGAAAATAAAAAGGCCCCGATGTATTGCATCAGGGCCAAAAGTTATTAATCATCCGGAGTGTTTCCTAGAGAAGCTGGGTGAAGTGGATTTACTTCTCCCATCTCCACAAGCTCGACATCTCCGGTATTGAGGTGACTGGAGATAGCTTTACAGGTCCTGATGACCGTATTGTGCCATTTTTCTGGGTCTTCAGGATACTCCATACCTTTGATGTATATACTGTGTGGGGTATTTACATCCAATGTCACTTTTTGAATGAGATGGGCTCTCAGTAGACTCAGTAGGTAGGCGGGGCAACCTCTAAAATCATCCGAATCCCATTCATATTCAACGCTTTTTTCAAATAGACGTAACCTGGGGTCTACACAAATCATTGTTATCCTCGAAAAACCTCTTATCGAGTGAATCAGGGCAAATTTCATATGGAAAGGAGCTTTAATGTTGATGTACCTGTGTTATTTAACCAATCTTTATAACACTTGTCAAATATTATATATGTGTTATAAAGAGTTCTGAAATAGAACCCTAAAAAATTCAACCCCATATTTAGTCATGTTACAAGAACTCCTGATAGTCTTTATCTATCTCGTGGCATGGTTGGTTACGAGGTATTTCTACCGCAAACATAAAGCTCAGCTCGAAAATGATGGCACGACCCATTGTTTGGTGGAGGAAAGGAGGTGGTTTCATTATGCCACCTTCGTGTTAGTGCTCGTGGCTTTAGGCGCCACATTTATTCCTTACGGAAAAATGCTTGTGGTATATGTGGTATCAACCATTGTGGCCTATGCTGTCTGGATCTCGTTTTCAGAAAGTATGATTCGTGCCGGGGCGAGGCATGATGTCTACGAGAATTAAATATGCTTTTTCCTGTCTGAGTCTGACTAAAACAAACCCTTGTCGAGAGATGGGGTTTTTTATTTCATGATACAATAATGACCTAGCGCTATTGAGGCGTGTCTATGATAGAACACAAGGAACACAAGGAACACAAGCAGAACGTCATATTTACGTTTCTCGACCATTTCCTAGACGTACCTGAGTCAAAGGTTACGTATCTCACACGTATTACCGCGATAGATCGTTTTCTAGCAAAAACATTTCTACCGCTTTTACCTCGTGAAATGACACCAAATCAGATCACGAAATTTCGCCTTCTTTCTATACCGGTCATTGCATACCTCTTTATAATAGAGAGTTATCTAGCGGGTACTATATTATTTCTTTTTTCTGCATTTTCAGATGCATTAGATGGAGCGCTCGCTCGTACATCTCATCGCATCACCACATGGGGTACGCTTTATGATCCTATAGCAGATAAACTTCTTATAGGTATGGTCTCTACTATCGTCATATCAAAATATATTTCTGTATATCTGGCTTTAGCAATAATTCTGATAGAAATAGCTCTTGTAGCATCGGCTTATTTTCGTTACAAGGGAAAAGTCGTACCAGCAAAGACTATGGGTAAGACAAAGATGGTACTACAGTGTGGGGGCGTTATAATCCTTCTTTTTTATATCCTTTTTGCATGGAACCCGCTTTTGCTAATTGCTACGTACGTACTGTATCTCGCGGTTGTATTTGGACTTCTTTCACTTTTTGTTTTCCGTTCAGTATAAGGTGATATAATATAAAAATAATTTAAATAGATATGAAGAAATCAACAATTATTACTATAGCTATTATTGTCATAGTATTTGGATATATAGGACTTACATATAATCGCCTCGTCTCATCATCAGAGTCAGTCGATACACAGTGGGCTCAAGTAGAGAGTCAATACCAGAGACGCTTTGATCTCATCCCAAATCTCGTTTCATCAGTGCAGGGTGCTATGAAGCAGGAACAAGCAGTCTTTCTAGCGATTGCTGATGCTCGTACTAGATACACTGGCGCGACTACTCCTTCAGACAAGGCGTCTGCTGCATCAGAAGTCGAGTCGTCATTCGCCCGTCTCCTCGTTGTTATGGAAAACTATCCTCAACTCAAATCTTCAGAGGCGGTACAGACACTCATGGCTCAGATAGAAGGTACTGAAAATAGGGTATCTGTTGAACGTATGCGTTACAACGACGCTGTTCGTATATACAACATAGCAACAAAACGCGTACCTAGTTCTCTCATTGCTTCACTATTTGGTTTTGATTCAAAGTCATATTTCCAATCAGCTGAAGATGCCGCGACGGCTCCAAAAGTAGAGTTTTAGCTCGGATACATTTTCTGAAAGACGCGCGTATTTGTCTGCTGACAAATCGCTTTGCTCGGCTCGTCAGCTTGCGCATAGCCTTTCATAAAACATATCCTCGCATCGCTGGTAAGAAGTCCCCATAGCCCTACTAAATTTGTATCGTTGTTAAGAAAACATGAATAAACAACATTCTTCATTCCTAAAATCCAACATCCCTCTGTTTATCAGTGTTCTGGTATTATCGGTTTTTTTTGTTTCTTCTGTATCTGCATACACATCTCCCGGTAAACCACTCGGTCGAGTGAGTGATTTTGCAGAAATATTTTCTACAGAACAGAGAAACATCTTAGAGATAAGAGTAGCTGAGTATGCACGACCAGCCGCGGTAGAAATGGCAGTAGTAACTATTCCGTCACTCGGTGGTGACACAATAGAAAACTACAGCGTAAACCTTTTTGCTGAATGGGGTATAGGTAAAAAACTTAAAGATAACGGTGTATTGATTCTCGTCGCGCCTACAGAGCGAGAGGTTCGTATTGAAGTTGGTTATGGTCTCGAACCATATCTAACCGACGCGGAATCATCACAAATAATTCGTAATGTCATGTTACCGTTATTCAAATCTGGTGATTATTTTGGTGGTATACAAGCTGGTATAAATTCGATAGAGGTTGCAGTAAACGCTGATCCGAGTGTTGTGCCGATAGAACCTGAGATGAACTTTCCAGATATCAATCTAGAAAATCTCGCCATCATATTTTTTGTACTTATTATGCAGATATTACCCATCATGATGTATTCGAAATCTTGGTGGCTTGGTGGGGTAGTGGGTTTTATACTTGGATTGATATTCTGGTCTATTTACATAGGATCGGTGCTCGCGGTGGTTGGATTGATTATCGATTATTTACTCTCAAAAAAATTTGGTGGTAAAAAACCACCAACTAGTGGAATGGGAGGTTTTTTCTTTGGTGGTAGAGGAAGGAGTGGTGGAAGTGGCTTTGGTGGATTTGGAGGAGGAATGTCTGGTGGAGGTGGCGCATCTGGTCGTTGGTAGTACGAGATTGAATTATGAAGTACGAATTAGGAATTATGATTTAAATAGTTTATTCTTTCCTTGATTCATAATTCGTGATTCTTTATTCTGTTTTAACATGGAGAGATGGCAGAGTGTGAGAAGCGAACTCGTGAGATAATGCTCGAGCAATATTTATACATAATTGGAGGATTCGCATAGTGGCCTAGTGCGCTCGCTTGGAAAGCGAGTGTGGGTAATACCACCGAGAGTTCGAATCTCTCATCCTCCGCACTGCTTCGAATCTGCCCCTCTCCGCATTCAATATGGTAGACTCTCGATATGTCAGACTTCTCAAACCTCAAACGTGACAGGCATCTAATGCCTTCATACATAAAGAAAGCTCTACTCGATAAACGATTGGTTGAGGCGTATCATGAGCGCCCTGCATACCAACGTAACGATTACATTGGATGGATTATACAGGGTATGAGGGAATCTACGAGGCAGAGGCGATTACTCCAAATGCTCGATGAACTAAAAAAAGGAAATGTGTATATGAAGATGGCGCATAAGGTTTTAAAACGTTATAAATAGGTACATGTTTGAGATTATTTCTTCTTTAGATACATCTATAGTCTACGCAGTCCAATCTATCGGACCAACATGGCTTCCTGTTGCTCATTTACTTTCTGAAATTATTGGATCGACAATATATCTCGCCCCTATCGTCATACTTACTCTCTTGGCTATAGGTAAGAAACGTACAGCCCTCGAGATTTTTATAGTATTTATTGTGTCTGGGGTATTGGTTTATATATTAAAACATTTGATAGAGGCACCTAGACCATACTGGATCGACCCATCTGTTTTTGGTTATGTTATAGAAAAAGATTTTGGTATGCCGTCAGGACACGCCCTCATCTCTATGGTGGTTTTAGGTTGGCTCTGGCTTAGACACCCTCGTTCGCTGTCACTTTCGCTAGGTGTAGGTACAATACTCATATTCGTAGGACTTTCTCGTATTTATTTAGGGGTTCATTATCCATCACAGGTCATAGTAGGTTGGCTCATCGGTATTATACTTCTCATAATCTTTACTTGGATGGATAGAAAGTATTTTCGAAAACGGGATCGTTTTGTACGCACCTCAGCCAAACTTCGCTAAAACTATACTCAATTAATAAAACTATCCATAGTGTCATATATGACACTATGGATAGTTTTTGTTTCTTTTTATGATTGAGGATTATATTTTTCGAGGTTTGTAGTCAGTGGGGGCCTTAGCTAACCATTCGAGAAGTTGTTTTTGTGTTAAAAGTCCTTCTTGTGCTCCTACATGTTGGACGACCGAAGCAGAATTAATTGGTGCCCACGTGAGTGCTTCATCGAGTGATTTTCCGAGCGCTAAGGCGACTGTAAATGTCGATGAGAATGCATCACCTGCACCAGTACGTTCGTAGGGTGGTTTTGGATCTGGGTATGGAGGCATGAAATATGTGTTTGTACCATCATAAGCATAAGCACCTTTTGGTCCATCAGTCATGACGATTATCTTCGGCCCCCTAGTCCTGAGCATGTCCATAAGTTTTTTGGAATCTTCTTCTTTTGAGTCGAGTATGCGTTGAGCTTCTTCTTTGTTGCAGAAAAATATAAAAGTTCTTTCGTATATACGTTTTAGTTTTTCATAACCAAGTTTCATTTGAAATGTACCTGGTTGAAATGCGAGTTTAATTTCTGGATTTTTTGCGAGATAGTCAGCGAGTTCGTTATGATAACTCTCAGAATTTGAGCCGAGAGATGATAGATATATGTATCGAGGTGTAGAAAGTGTAGGGAATTTTCTCGGGTATTCTTCGTGATTTACGAGTATGGTACGTTCATCGCCATACCACAAGACATAGTGATAATTTGTCTTCATGTCTTTATGTGCTGTCATATATTTAGTAGAAACTTTATTACTTTTTAGTGAAGTAAGGCAATCTCTACCATATCCATCATCACCTACCTCAGAGAGGAGGGCAGACGAGAGACCTAGTCTTGCTGCTGAGACAGCGGCGTTTGGGCTATTACCTACGGCAGAGATCACAGTCGCAGATTCAAAAGGAATCTTGTCTGCAAATTTCATGCATATTTCACAATTCTCCTTGTTTATATTGCAAGTTACATGAGCTTCTTTGAGTTTAATAAAAGCATCTACCACGGTATCGCCTATAGCGAGGAAATCTATTTTCTTTGAAAACATAGAATCATTGTAACAGAGCTTGTGCTTAGTGCTATCCACGCCGTGTTAGAATAAATCCATGAAAACACTGAGAGAATACGTGCATGAAGCGCTGGAGAAAAAGGTGGCAATAGGACATTTTAATATTTCCAACACAGAAGCATTTTGGGGAGTGGTCCGTGCAGCAAAAGCATTGGACGTGCCTGTGATTATAGGTGTATCTGAAGGCGAGCGAGATTTTCTAGGTGTTGCTCAGGCAAAAGCTCTCATCGAATCGGTCCGTGCTACTGGTCAACCGGTATTTCTTAATGCTGATCATACGTATTCATTTGATCGTATCAAAGAAGTGGTAGATGCTCGATACCACTCAGTTATTTATGATGGTACTGAACAGTCATACGATGACAATGTGTCATCAACCAAGAAATGTGTCGAATACGCTCATTCGGTAGACCCAGAAATGCTTGTCGAAGCTGAAATAGGATTTATTGGAAAATCTTCAAAAGTTCTCTCTACTATACCTGAGGGGGTAAACATCACCGAAGAGTTTTTAACTAAACCAGAAGAAGCAAAAAGATTTGTTGAGGCAACTGGTGCAGACCTGCTCGCACCAGCTGTAGGTAATATACATGGCATGCTTTCTGGTGGAAAAAATCCAGCTTTAAACATAAAACGTATTAAAGAAATATTTGACGCGGTGCGTATACCACTCGTATTGCATGGCGGTTCTGGTACTTCAGCAGAAGATTTTCAAGCCGCTATAGATGCAGGTGTGGCTATAGTGCATATCAATACTGAAATAAGAGTGGCGTATGTGAATGCGTTAAAGCTTAGCCTTCAAGATAATCCTGACGAAATTGCACCATACAAAGTACTCAAACCATCGGTACTTGCTGTAGAAAAAGTAGTGATAGAAAAACTCAAGATTTTCAACAAACTCAACTAACTTACATTATGGACTCAATACAAACATTGAAAGAATCTCTTGGTAGAGCTGGATTTAAGGGTGATATAGATGAGACATCTGAAACTATAAGTTCTCATAGTCACGATGCTAGTTTGCTTTCAGTTGTACCAAAATTAGTGATTTTTCCTCGCGACGTTGAGGATGTAAGGATTGCGGTTCGGGTGGTTGGTGAACTTAAAAAAACATATCCAGAATTATCTCTTACTGCGCGTGCTGCCGGCACCTGTATGTCTGGTGGTTCACTCACGGAGTCGGTCGTAATCGATGTGTCTAAATATATGCACGGAATATTGTCATTATCAGAGACAGAGGCTCGTATATTGCCCGGCACATACTATAGAGATTTTGAACCAGAAGCAGATAAACTCGATGTGATGCTTCCATGTTTTCCAGCATCAAAGAAATTGTGCGCGTTTGGTGGAATGATTTCAAATAATTGCGCAGGAGAGAAAACACTCCGTTGGGGAAAAATGGAAGACTATGTGCTCGAAATGAAGGTGGTTTTTTCTGATGGTAATGAATATGTAGTAAAACCACTTTCAAAAGCTGAGTTGGAAGAAAAGATGTCACAGGATAATTTTGAGGGAAATCTCTATAGTTCTATATACAAAATTGTTACAGAGAATGAATCTTTATTGAAAGAGGCAAAACCAAAGGTTTCAAAAAACTCTGCTGGCTATTATCTGTGGAATGTTTGGGATGGTACTACATTTGATCTCACTCGACTCATCGTCGGTTCTCAGGGGACTTTCGGTATCCTCACTGAGGTAAAAATAAGACTAGTAAAAAAAGAACCTATCTCTAGACTTTTTGTAGTATTTCTACCCGAACTCAATCGTCTCGGAGACATAGTAAATGATTTATTGAAACTGAAACCTGAGACATTGGAGTCGTATGACGACTCTACAATGAAACTCGCTGTTAAATTTTTACCATCGATGGTTCGTAGTATGAAATTGTGGAATTTTACAAGACTCATGTTTCGTTTTATTCCTGAAGCATGGATGGTAGTCAGGGGTGGTATGCCAAAACTTGTACTACTCGTAGAATTTTCTGGTAATGATGAAAAAGAAGTTGAGGCAAAAGTAGTAGAAGCTACACGTATTATGAAGCCGTATGGATATCATACACGCCGTGCGACTCCAGGATTTGATACAGAAAAATATTGGACTGTTCGACGTGAGAGTTTTAATCTTTTACGAAAACACGTGACTGGTCGTCGCACTGCGCCGTTTGTAGATGACGTTATCGTACCTCCAGAACGTATGCCAGAATTTTTACCACAAATGCGAGCAATATTAGATGAATACAAACTTCTATACACTATCGCTGGACACGCTGGTAACGGTAATTTTCATATCATTCCCCTCATGGATATGCATGATGAGAGTAATGTGAGAGCGATAGACGAAGTATCTGACAAGGTCTACGACTTGGTGATTTCTATGCATGGTTCCATCACCGCTGAACACAATGACGGTATTGTGAGGACACCGTATCTATCAAAAATGTTTAATCCGGAGGTTATAGCACTTTTCCAGAAAACTAAAGACATATTTGATTCTGAGAATATGTTCAATCCAGGCAAAAAAGTGGGCGGTACAAAGGATTATATGATTGCTCATATTGCAAGAGAGTAGGTCGTGATATCATATAAGTATAAGATTTATAAAATATATGGGAGTAGAATTTGAAGAAAATAATTTTGCGAGAGGTAACTTTGCTGAACAACCACCAAAACTAGCATCGTGGCTTATAAAAAAAGGTCTTGCAAAAGATGTCGCTGGAGCAAATATGGTTCAAGTCGTAGCTGCTGTTATATTTTTTGCATTAGCTATATTTTTTGCAGTTAAATAGCATATAGATTCGTATTGACAGGTCCTCTAGGGGGCCTAGCCTTGCGTTTTTTCTAACGATAGATATACTAGGAAACCTATGGCAATGACGCTCAAAGTAGAAAAGAGAGACGTAAAAACACCGATTACTGCTATCAGAGAAGCAGGCAAATTTCCTGCTGTTTTTTACGGTAAAAAAGAGTCATCTACTCCAATCAGTATTGTGTACTCTGATTTTATAAAGGCATGGAGACAGGCTGGTGAATCTACTGTTATTCAACTCGTCGGTGATGGTATTGAAGTAGAATCTCTTATTCATGATGTTGATCTACATCCAGTGACCGGACGTGCAATACATGCTGATTTTTATGTATTCGAAAAGGGTAAGAAAATAGAAGTAGGTGTACCTGTAGAATTTATTGGTGTAGCACCAGCAGTCAAAGACCTCGGCGGTATTCTCGTAAAAGTTGTACACGAACTCGAAATCGAAGCTCTTCCAAAAGATCTTCCTCAAAAGATTCAGGTAGATATTTCATCTCTCGTAGACTTTGATTCAGTTATAGAAGCAAAAGATATCAAACTTCCAGAAGGTGTTGTACTTGCGATAAGTCCTGAAGAAATTGTTGCATCAGTTTATGAGCCAAAGGAAGAAGTCGAAGAAACAGCTCCAGTAGATCTATCAACTATAGAAGTGACAAAGAAGGGCAAGGAAGCAAAAGAAGGTGAGGGAGAATCAGAAGAAACAGAAGCTCCAAAGAAAGAAGACAAGAAATAAACAAAAAAGCGCCTCAGGCGCTTTTTTGTTACTGACATTAGTAGGATATACTTTGAATGATGATATCAGTATCCAGATACGGTCTGATGGTATTGGTCGCCCTCTTTGTTGTGGTGCCTTCTTTAACATACGCTCAATCAGCTTCATCTGATGCGGCCGCGTATCAAGCAAAACTTCAGGCTGACTATGATCAAGCAGTAAAAGAGCGCGAAGCATTAGTCGGTGAAAGAAAAAAGATTACTGATCAAACAGACCTCATAAAGCAGGATATAGCTATTATTAGTGCTCAAATAAAAGAAGCACAGGCTAGAATAGCGGTCAAAACAGCTACTATAAACGGCCTCTCCAAAGATATTGGTGTAAAAGCTCAGTCAATCCAAGATCTTTCTGGTAAATTGGAAAGGAGTGCTGAATCACTTGCTGAGCTTTTGAGGAAAACACATGAACAGGATTCAATATCATTACCACAAATACTGCTCGGTCAACATTCCTTCTCAAGTTTTTTTATTGAGATAGATTCTTTTCAAACTATAAAGAACGCTCTCAATCAATCTATGGAAGATGTTCGTTCGTATCGATCAAAGACAGAGACGGAGAAGGTTGGTTTAGAAGACAGAAAAGATAAAGAACTCGATGCAAAACAGGTAGTCGAAAAAGAAAAAAGAGACATTGAGAGGAAAAAAAATGAACGTGATGTATTACTCGCTGCATTAGACAAACAGGCTGCTGGTTATCAATCTCTCATTGTTGCAAAAGAGAGACGTCTCGCTCAAATTAAATCGGCACTTTTCCAACTATCAGGTGGAGAAGGTATACCTTTCGGTGATGCTTATACTTATGCTGTTGAAGCAGAGAAGGCGACTGGTGTACGTCCAGCATTTCTACTAGCTATACTTCAACAAGAATCAGACATAGGTAAAAATGTAGGTAATTGTTATCTCAAGTCCGATGACGGTTCTGGTGTAGGTGTAAATACTGGAAAGTATTTTAAAAATGTTATGAAACCCACGAGAGACGTGAGTCCTTTTAAGGCCATAGCACTTGATCTAGGTTTTGATCCTTACACGATGAGAGTTTCGTGTCCGATGTCTTATGGATACGGAGGCGCTATGGGTCCTGCTCAATTTATCCCTTCGACATGGGTATTGTTCGAAAAGCGTATTAAAAAAGCTTTAAATATTTCAGTTCCAAATCCTTGGGATCCCGAACATGCTTTTGTGGCCTCATCTTTATATCTATCAGACCTAGGGGCCGCGCTTCAGACTTATAGTGGTGAGTGGAATGCGGCTTGTAGGTATTATTCAGGAGCTCGATGTGGAATCAGGACTGGTTCGACTACATACGGAAATTCAGTCATGAAGAAAGCTCAAAATATACAGGAATGTATGATCGATCCTATACAGGGTAAGTCAAACGGGTGTTAATATTGCTTTTCTACGGCCTCTACGCTATAGTTTCTTCCTAACTATGAAGAAAGAAATACACCCAAAGGGCTATAGATCTGTCATATTCCATGACAATTCAAATGGAACGAGATATCTCATCTCGTCTATTGTGCCTACAAAAGAGACTGATAAGTGGAAAGATGGTAAGGAATATCCTCTCTATAAAGTCGAAATATCGTCTTCGTCACATCCTTTTTATACTGGTCAGGAATCTGTTATGGATACTGCTGGTCGTATCGACAAGTTCAAGGCTCGTCAGGCAAAGAAAAAGGCGTAACGACTGTTGTCGGTAAAAGGAGAGCATAGTCCGATGAGGGCTATGCTTTTCTCTTTCCGAAAAAGAGGAGTATGCTAAATCTCAAGTATATGGACATCGCAAAATATAAAAAAAATCACAAGACATCGTATTTGGCTGATATGTACGAAAAGCTTGATAAAGAAGAAATAGATTTAAAAGCGCTCATGGAGACGGATGATTCGATGCGAGAACTCGGCCAAGCTGATTTGGAAAATATTGAAGTACAGAAAAAAGAAATAATGAGACAGGTGGAGGCTATAGATACAGCCGACAAGCAAGAGGAGGAATTTCCAAATGAACTCATTATGGAAATACGTGCTGGGGCAGGTGGGGATGAAGCCGCGCTTTTTGCAGAGGAACTTGCGACTATGTATCGTGCCTATGCAGCCAATCAAGGTTGGCAAGTGTCGATACTCGATGAATCAAAAGCTGATGTCGGTGGATACAAGGAATTTTCTATGGAAGTACATGGTAGAGATGTGTATAGGAGACTTATGTATGAGACAGGTGTTCATCGTGTACAACGTGTTCCGGAAACAGAAAAAATGGGACGTGTACACACATCTACTGTTTCCATCGCTATATTGCCAATTCGTAAACATACAGATGTTGAAATAAATCCAGCTGACATTGAACTTGAATTTTCACGTGCAGGTGGCAAGGGCGGGCAAAACGTGAACAAGGTGGAGACGGCAGTCCGTCTCTTTCACAAGCCAACAGGTCTCGCAGTCCGCGTGACCGCAGAACGTAGTCAGCTAAAAAATCGTGAGAAAGCGATGATGATGCTCACTGCTATGCTTCAGGAAAAGAAAGATAGTGAGGAGGCAGCAAAATTTGCTGCAAATAAAAAAGGTCAACTGGGTACAGGTAATCGTTCTGAGAAAATCCGTACGTACAATTTCCCACAGGACCGTATTACTGATCATCGTATAGGGGAATCATGGCACAATATCGCGACCATTTTATCTGGTGAAAAACTAGGAGATATTATAGAAACCCTTGCTAACTTCAAGGGTGAAGTAGCTCAGGTAGAGATTGGTGATGAATAATAATTAAATTATTGATAAAGTTGCCTTTTCAGGCCCTCTTTGGTAGACTTTCGGTCTATACAAATTATGATTAAAGATAAGAATTCAGCGATAGAAGCGATGTTCAAGGTAGGGGCTCATTTTGGCCTCGTAAAGGCACGTAGGCACCCTTCAACAAAATCATTTCTCTTTGGTGCAAAAAACAATGTCGAGATATTCGATCTCGAAAAAACATCTGAAGCTCTAGAAAAAGCAAAGGCTTTTGTTGCGTCTGTCGCAGTATCAGGCAAGCAATCACTTTGGGTAGCAGGTAAAAGTGAAGCAAAGGCAGCTCTCGCTAAAGCAGCTTCAAAAATCGGTCAGCCTATGGTTGCAGGTCGTTGGATAGGAGGAACACTCACAAATTTTAAGGAAATTCAAAAGCGTATATCAAAATATGAAGGAAGACTCCTAGAAAAAGAGCGCGGTGAACTAGCGAAGTACACAAAGAAGGAGCGCCTTCTCATAGACCGAGAGATTGCAAATCTAGAAGAACTTTTCGGTGGTATCGTCTCTATGAAAGAAAAGCCAGGTGTTATGATAGTTGTCGATCCAAAGAAAGAGGCTATTGCTGTTGAAGAAGCTCGCCAAGTCGGAGTAAAAGTGATTGCTATTGCTTCATCTGATTGCGATATATCACTCGTGGATTTTGCTATTCCTGCAAACGATGCATCAGCATCATCAGTAGCTTATTTTCTCGATGAGCTCGCAAAGAGCTACAACGACGCAAAGGTTGTAAAACCTGCTTCGAATACGAAGTAAATTCTGATATACTGTCTGTATATCCGTCTGTCGGATTTTTTGTTTCAATCTATTAATTTTTAGTTTTTAGAACATATATGGTCACTACAGATCTAGTAAAAGAACTCCGAGATGAAACTGGCGTATCTGTCATGCAGTGTAAAAAGGCACTCGAAGACGCTGGTGGTGACAAGGCAAAAGCTCTCGTTATATTAAAGAAAAAAGGTGCTGAAGCTGCTTCTAAAAAAGGCGACAGAACACTCAATGCCGGTACTATTCAGTCGTACATACACTCTACTGGTATGGTTGGTGTGATGGTTGAATTGGCTTGTGAGACTGACTTCGTAGCAAAGAATGACGAATTTAAAACACTTGCTCGTGACATCGCTATGCACGTGGCAGCCCAGAGACCAGAATTCCTCAAAGAATCTGATATCACAGATGAAGCAAAAGCTACAGCTATGTCTGTATTTGAAAAAGATGTTGAAGGTAAACCTGAAGAAATGAAGGCCAAAATACTCGAGGGTAAACTTTCTGCATATTTTGCTGAACGTGTACTTATGAATCAGCCTTTTATAAAGAATCCAGATGTCACTATTGCTGGACTTATTGGTGAAGCCGTACAGAAATTTGGTGAAAAAACTGAACTCGTGAGGTTTGTACGCTACGGCGTTCTTGAGAAATAATCTATATGATACTCGAGATAACAATCATCTCGATAGCATTGGTGGCACTCGTTGTGCTTTTTGCTCATAAATATCTCGAACAAATACGAGGTGCTCATCCAAAAATAGTAGATGTACGAAACAAAGCAGATGTGCAAGTAGAAAGCGCTGTAAAACATGCCGAGATAGCAGTTTCAAGTATCACGCTTCACAATACGGTGCTTGTCGCAAATGGTACATTTGTATGGATCGCAAGGTTTTTTCTACATATTTTTTCTACCATAGGTCGCGTGTTTCATCACATTGTTGAACGTGGCTCACGTAGACAAGAGAGTCTGAAGCAGGGTGGCGCGGCTTCTTTTTATCTCAAACAGATAAAGGAGAACAAAGATAGTTCTCAACAGGTGACAGATTCAAAAGAGTAGGGTATCTTGATTTGTACGTCTGTGTTAGTTTGCTGGAAAACAGAATATCGCCACCTTAGCTCAGTTGGTAGAGCAGCGCTTTTGTAAAGCGAAGGTCCCCAGTTCAAGCCTGGGAGGTGGCTCATTAAAAACACACCCGATACGGGTGTGTTTTACCACCTAGTAGTGAAATTGTCTTTACTAGGTGTTTCAAAAAACTAAATAAAAAAGCGCCGACACGTGTCGGCGCTATAAAAATCCCATACCGCTCATTCCTGCTAGCTGGGGAGGTTGCGAACCACTATCTGTGTTCATGTGGCGGGGCAAAAGCACCGCGGACTCATACACATTGGCGTCGCTTAGCCTTACCTGGGGGACGCTATCCGAAGATACGGGTTTATAACCGGGAGATATATCAAGCCGGTTTCATCTCTGCCTTTCGGCGTAGTCCTGGCATAGTCTATCCAGGGTTCACTGAGATACACCATGAGCGATAGGAGGAGACTTTGGACCATCCGATGTTTCCATCTGGTAGATGGACTTCTCAGACTGAAGGAGTATACCTACCATTTACTCCAATAAGTGTTTTTGATACTAATTCATTACCTCATTAAGTCAAGTACACAGCACATTTTTTCTTTATAAAAGAGTTCAAATTTGCTATTATCTAAGCCATGAAAGAGGAATCTCCAAGAGGTCATCTCCATCCCATCACAACCATTATTCGTGAGGTTGCTTTTATATTTGATAAACTTGGTTTTTCTGTCGTCTCTGGTCCTGAGCTAGAGACTGAGTTTCATAATTTTGATGCACTCAATGTTCCACCAGATCATCCTGCGCGTGATATGCAGGATACATTTTGGATAAAGACAAAACCAGGTGAGGAAAAAAAAGTTCTTCGTACACATACTTCACCTGTACAAGTGAGGTTTATGGAGCGTATAGCAAAGGAAGGACCAAAACCATTCAAAATAGTTGTGCCAGGCAAGGTATATAGAAATGAGGCGACTGATGCTACGCACGAAGCACAGTTTTATCAGGTTGAAGGTTTGTATGTAAACGAGAGGGTGTCCATGGCCGAGCTCAAGGGTGTGCTCGAGCATATGATGAAAAAATTGTTTGGTGACGATGTTGAGATTCGTTTTCGACCTAGTTTTTTCCCATTTACAGAACCATCTGTTGAAGTGGATATGCGTTGGAATGGTAAGTGGCTTGAGATGGGTGGGGCGGGTCTCGTCAATCCGAAAGTGTTTGAAGCAGCAGGGCTTGATTCAAAAAAATGGCAAGGGTTTGCTTTTGGTTTTGGTGTAGACCGTATTGCTATGCTCAAATTTGGTTATGACGATGTCCGTCTAGGTTACACTGGTGATCTCCGACTCATCAATCAATTCTAAGTATGAAAATTTCACTAAACTGGCTTCAGACATATTTTGAAACACCACTCCCAAAAGCAGAAGCACTAGCGGATATTTTCAATTTTCATGCTTTTGAGGTAGAGAGTGTGGAGGAAATAGATGGAGATAGTGTTTTAGATGTGAAAGTACTACCAGATCGTGCTCACTATGCACTATCTCACAGAGGTATCTCTAGAGAGGTAGTTGCGATTACTAGACAAGTATTGAAACCAGACCGTATATCAAATGGACCAGAATCAACTCTTTCAAAAAAACCAGAAGTACAAATAGAGGATACATTTTTTTGTAAACGTTACATGGCTCGCTATGCTGAGGTAACAGAGATTACAAAACCAAATCCTCACGCACAGGTAATGCTAGGCGCTATTGGTCAAAGATCAATAAATACGATAGTTGATGCTACAAACATAGTTATGTTTGATATGGGCCAACCTTTACATATATTTGATGCAGATAAAGTGGTTGGAACTATCGTTGTTCGTGCTGCCAAGGAAGGTGAAAAAATAGTCCTTCTGGACTCTGTAGCGGGCGCTGACAGGGAAGTATCTCTTACATCTACAGATCATGTGATATCTGACGATGATGGCCCTATAGCCATTGCAGGGGTGAAAGGGGGTAAGAGGGCTGGTGTTACCGATAAGACAAAAAATCTCATAATAGAATCAGCTAACTTTGACTCTACTTCAGTTCGTCGTACTTCTACTCGTCTCAATCTCCGTAGCGAATCATCAAAGCGTTATGAAAATGAAATTACTCCAGAATTTACCGCGTCTGGTATGAATGACGTCTGTGCACTCATTGCTCACAATATTTCTGAATCACGATTTGGACCCGTCGTAGATGTATATCCAATCAAGGCAGAACAGAAGATTATAGATTTTGACCCTAAATATATTGAGGAGAGACTCGGTGTTTCTGTACCACTTGCTGATGCTAGGGATATCCTCATGCGATTAGATATGGGAGTAAGTGAAGAAGGTAGTATTTGGAAAATCACATTACCGTTTGACCGACTAGATATCACAAGTCCGGTTGATATTATCGAGGAGATAGGACGTATCTATGGCTACGACAAAATTCATTCAGTGTTACCACCAGTACTCAAAGACACTGTGCCAATGGATAAAACATTTTACTGGGTAGAACATCTCAAGGATATTTTGGTTACACTCGGATTCTCTGAGGTTCAAACTTATACCTTAGTACCAAAAGGCTACTACGAAGTATCGTATCCACTAGCATCTGATAAGTCGGCTTTACGTGAAAATCTGTCTCCTCGAATCATTGAAGTGATTACTGCAAATATGCATAATGCAGATATTTTGGGAGTAGAAACTGTAAAAATATTTGAGATTGGTAAGGTTTTTCCAAAATCTGGTGAGAAAGTGTCCATAGCGATAGGAGTACTTCAGATAAAGAAAAAGAAAGGTATGACTTCTGAATCTGTTCTCAAAGAAGTTATTGCTCAGCTCGAGAAAATGTCTGGTGCACCATTAGGTACTTCTATTGATGTTAGGAATGGCATTGCGCTTATCGAAGCAGATATTAGCATGCGTGAAGGCGGAGACACTCCTGAGTTCAATGGAAAAATCTCTGAACTCGATTCGGGTTTATTTTCAAAAGGAAAGAGATATGCTCCATTTTCCCGCTATCCGTTCATCGCTCGTGATATTGCGCTTTTTGCATCAGCTGGGACAAATGAAGAAACTGTTAGAGGTGTGGTACAAACTTCTCTTGAAAAGTCTGCGGGCAAACTCTTGATCAAGGGTCCAGACTGTTTCGATAGGTTTGAAAAAGGGGACAAGAAGTCGTTTGCGTTTCGTATGATATTCCAAGCGTTTGATAGAACCTTGTCTGATGAAGAGGTAAATAGTTTTATGAAGACGCTTTATGAGGCAATAAAAGAGCGAGGCTGGGAAGTCAGATAAACGGCTTTGTTGAGACGTTTATAGGACGCTTTTTCTCTTTTAAAACAATCTATTTTCTGCTATACTGGCGGTATACAAAAGCATATTTGACGGCACTATTTTTTGTTTATGGCCAAAGAAAAACCTGAGAAAAAATCATCATACGGCGCAGAATCTATAACCGTCCTCGAAGGTCTAGAGCCAGTACGTAAGCGTCCTGGTATGTACATCGGAACCACTGGTCCCGATGGTTTTCATCATCTCGTTACCGAAGTATTCGACAATTCACGTGATGAAGCCATGGGTGGTTTTGCAAATGATATCGAAATTACACTTCTTCCTGGTGAGACGGTTCGTGTTGTAGATAATGGACGAGGTATTCCTGTCGACGTACATAAACAAACAAAAGTTTCAGCACTAGAGACTATCATGACCGTGCTTCATGCCGGAGGTAAGTTTGGCGGAGAGGGTAGTGGGTACAAGGTGTCTGGAGGTCTTCATGGAGTGGGTGCGTCTGTGGTCAACGCACTTTCTTCATTCTGTAAAGTAGAGGTACACAAAGATGGTGGTTTGTATATGCAAGAATATTCTCGTGGCAAGAAAAAGTCTGCAGTAAAGAAAATCGGTAGTACAAAAAATAGTGGTACCATCGTCACGTTTACACCAGACACAGATATTTTTGGTCAACAGAGTTTTGGTTTTGACCGCATTGTTTCTCATATGCGTCAGCAAGCATATCTAGTAAGAGGGCTTCGTATTTCTGTCATTGATGCTCGTGCATATCCAGGAGAAATAGATCTAGATGAAGTGTTCTATTTCCGTGAGATGAATATCGAAGCACCTTCGCAATCTTTTTATTTTGAAGGCGGTCTTGTCTCCCTCATACGGTTTACCAATCAGATGCAAAAACCAGTACATAAAAATATTTTTTATGTCGAAAAAAGTGCTGAGGGTGTTGAGTCCGTGGAGGTGGCGCTTCAGTATGTAGACGATATTTCATCTCGTATACTTCCTTTCGCAAACAATATTTACAACAATGAAGGCGGTACTCATATCACTGGTTTTAAAACAGCACTTACTAGGACGCTCAATAGTTATTCCAATAAAGGTGGCGGTAAAAACGAAGATAATTTTACAGGAGACGATGTACTCGAGGGTCTTACTGCTGTGATATCAGTCAAACTTCGTGAGATTCAATTTGAAGGTCAAACAAAAGCCAAACTCGGTTCGATGGAGGCTCAGTCAGCTGTGGCTACAGTTTTCGGTGAAGCGTTTGCGGCATTTCTCGAGGAAAACCCAGATGATGCCAAGGCTATGATATCCAAAGCGATGCTCGCTATGAAGGCTAGAAAGGCGGCAAAAGCGGCAAAGGATTCAATACTTCGAAAAGGTGCTCTCGAAGGCATGACGCTCCCAGGAAAGCTTGCTGATTGTGAATCTAGTGATGCTTCGGAGTCAGAGGTGTTTATAGTGGAGGGAGATTCTGCAGGGGGTACCGCAAAAACAGGACGTAATCGACGCACACAGGCCGTACTTCCACTTCGCGGAAAGATTCTAAATATTGAACGAGCTCGACTCGACCGCATGCTCGCATCGGAGCAGATAAAAAATCTTGTCATCGCCATGGGTACAGCGATAGGGGAAACATTCGATCTATCAAAACTCCGTTATCACAAAGTTATCATTGCTACCGATGCAGATGTCGACGGTGCTCACATCAGGACACTCATACTCACACTTCTATACAGGTATTTCAGACCGATTATAGATGGTGGATATATTTATATTGCTCAACCACCACTATACAAAGTAAAACGTGGTAAAGAGGTTATGTATTTCTATACAGAAGAAGAGAAAGCAAAAACTATCGGTTCTGATATGCCGCTTGATGTCGAAGAAGGTGGAGAGGATGTACCAGAGACTGAGGAAGAAGAAACTCCTGCAAAGGGTGTGAAAAAAGCACAGAAGATACATGTTCAAAGATATAAAGGTCTTGGAGAAATGAATGCTGAAGAACTCTGGGAGACTACTATGGATCCAGCTAGACGTCTGCTCAAACAAGTAACTGTAAATGATGCACAGGAAGCAGATAAAATATTTGATATGCTCATGGGTACTGATGTACCAGCTCGAAAATCATTTATACAATCAAATGCTCACAAGGCGACCATAGATGTGTAAATAAATAAAAAGCCCCCGACGACGATTAGTCGTCGGGGGCTTTTCTCTTTACAAAGAATTAGTAAGGAGTAAGATTTCAGTTAGAATCCCAAAACACAATGTCACACCCCATTGAAGCATATAAGCCATGCAGACGGACTAGGAAGCTCGCGATAGTTTATCTGAGAATCCTCAGTCTTCCACACAAGACCGCAAAACAGCTTGGAAAGCTCACGATGATTCTCGTGGAGACGTCGTTGCCTGATTACGACTTGGTCCGTATCGGTCGTTCTGAGCTCCTGCATGCCTGAGAGCAAATCAACAACACCCTCATGAGAGGGTGTTTTTATATGGCTCAACATAGGCTTTGGTGGGGTAATGAAGAGTATTGACAAGTATGAAGTATAGGTGTATAATATGTACAGAAATACAGACAGTCTGAATTTCCATCTTTTCAACCCAAACCCTCATTACTCATGAATTACGCACATTCAAATTCACAAAATATCTGGGCCGGTGTCACCGGAACCCAGTTCGAAGAAGAATTCATCAAAATTGCCTCAGTCAAGGTCACTTGGTTCGGCCAATACATTCCTTACGATGCCTCTATGAGGATTGTCCGTAAGGCTCAAGCCCCGAATAGTGCCCTGAACGACGAAGGTCTGAAGTTCCGTAACGAGATCGCTCGGCAGATGCAAATCTCTCCGGACGAACTCAGTGTTTACGGGTCACTAAAGACCTGCCTAGATGAAAAGCACGGTGTTGACCTGTTCATTGATTGGAATGGTATCACCGTCACGGTCGACCTCACCATGAATCCGAACAAGACAGGGTACAAGGCTGACGTTGTGGTTGCTCCTAGTGACGTCAATGATGGTTATACTCTCGCCGCCGACCGTGTTGCCTGGGCTTTTCGCCAAGGTAGCCGGCCATCTCTGCGAGCAAGTTGACCAAATCTTCTTCTACCAAGCACTCCTCACGGGGTGCTTGTTTTCTTTGACAATTTGCTATATCTATGATATTGTCTTTTTAGGTTTACAGAACAAACACCAGCACTTTATTTATGCTAAAACACACAATAAACTACTCATTCAAGTGTGAGCGATGTGGAACACATAGCGTCGATGAAAAGACCTTTGATGCCCACATCACACCTCACGCCCGTGAAAAAATCGCGACATCGGTAGATGTGACAAAAGCACGACTTGTTTTTCACGACGGTTGTCCAGTATGCCTCACTCAACAAATGATGCACACACGGATTGCTGATGTTGAAATCATGTCAAAAAAACCATAAGTAGTAATTTTTTACAAAACTTATTGGTTTAGTATCTGCGACAAGTGTTGCAGATTTTTTATTTGTGAAAAAATATTAGCTTGACTCGGTCATTCATGAGAGTAGTATAGGCAATAGAATGATAAGCACATCAAACAGGCATACTCGCGCCAGAAAGTCGAGTAAAACTACCGATGTCAGATTGACTGACCTCGTTCCACACGATAGCACCATCACCACACACCTCCAGGAAATTGACCAGTCAACCTTCGTTATCTTTTGCATCAACCCTGCTTCGAGCAGTTTGAAGCATAAGTGCAGAAGGGAAGACTTTTTCTCTATTTTCAATTTTCTGAATATGCGCGCCGTGCGTATTCCGAAAATACGAAAACTGATTCAGCAGCTCAATGCGACTGCTATCGAGAGAGGATATATCATCTACAAACGTTACCTAAAACTGCGTGAGCAGAATAAAGGTGTGACGCTCTGTGATGCGATTGAGTCCCTCGAAGCGTCGGCCCGCAAACTAGTTTCAAAATTGACAGCCAAGGCTCGCCGATTGATGAATCGTATTTGCGAAACATCGGTAAAGTTTCGGAGAGCTTGCCGAATTTACGGGACCGAGCGAATTCTCGATGGTATTGTCGGCACGATACCAATGGAACGAGCACAGCTCCTGTAGCTTGCACCCAATCAAATCAAAACCTGCTCTATGGAGAGCGGGTTTTTTTAATTTATTTTTTTGATGTATTTTCTTCTGATAGTTTTGTTACGACTTCAGCTATCGGCATTTGACCAACTTTACCTTTGTCTCTCGATTCGAGAGTTACAACCCCTGTTTCGATATCTTTGTCACCAATGATGATGGTGTAGGGTGTTTTCATATCCTTTGCCTCACGTACTTTTTTACCAAACCCTGTATCAGTGATATCTAGGTCTACACGAAGACCTACATCACGCAATGCTTTTGCAGTAGCGGTTGCTACGTCGTTGTGATTTTCTCGTACTGGTACGACTTTTACTTGGACAGGAGAGAGCCAGAGTGGGAATGCTCCGGCATAGTGTTCGATAGCGAGAGAGAGGAATCTTTCGATAGAACCCATGATAGCTGCGTGTATCATGACTATACGCTCTCGTTCGCTTTTTTCATTAACACATACGAGATCAAATCTCTCAGGCATGTTCATGTCGAGCTGTATCGTCGCCACTTGCCACTCGCGACCGACTGAGTCCTGTACCATAAAGTCTAGCTTTGGTCCGTAAAACGCTGCTTCACCGACACCGTCTATAGCAATAGTCTTTTTCTCGTCGAGTATTTCTTTGAGATATCCCTCTGCTTTATCCCAGAGTGATGTATCACCAAGGTATTTTTCTGGTGTACTCGGATCACGACGAGAGAATCTTGTTTTTACTGTAAAGCCAAAAACAGGATAGAACTCGTGTATAATGTCCCATATTTTGAGAAATTCTTCCTTGACTTGTGACATTCTGCAAAAGACATGTGCGTCATCTTGGGCAAATGCTCGGACACGAGAGAGTCCGGCGAGTTCACCTGACTGCTCATCTCGATAGCAGGTCGTAGTATTTGCATAACGCTGGGGTAGTTCTCGATAGCTCCATTGTTTGCGGGCATATATCTGAGTGTGGTGAGGACAATTCATCGGTTTCATAGCAAATTCGTGACCCTCGCGAGTTTTTATATGAAAAAGACTGTCTTGATATTTGTCCCAATGGCCACTTGTGATGTAAAGGTCTTTTTTTGTGATGTGAGGAATTTCTACACGTTCATAATCACGCATAGATCTGAGTGACCATACAAAATCATCGAGTAGATTGCGCATGATAGTACCACGTGGTGTCCAAAGAGGGAGTCCTGCACCGACTAGATCTGAGAAGGTAAAAAGGTCGAGTGCTGGGCCTAGTATCTTATGATCTCGTTTTTTTGCCTCTTCCATCATTTTTTCATACGCTTCTAGCTCGTCTTTTGAAGCAAAGGCGAGGCTGTAGATACGTGTAAGCATGGAGTTTTTTTCATCGCCACGCCAGTAAGCACCAGCGATACGCGCGAGTTTGAAAGCAGATGATTTCATGTCAGCTATATCAGCATGACCACCACGACAGAGATCAGTAAATTTTCCAGAAGTATAGAAAGTGATTTTCTCACCTTTTTTTGCTATCTCTTCTATGAGTTCGAGTTTGTATGGGTTGTCTGCAAATCTTTTCTTCGCATCAGATTCTGATACTTCCACACCATCAAATCCTTCCCAGGTCTTCAATATTTTACGCATCTCATTTTCGATTTTTGTAAAATCTTTATCTGACGGTATAGAATCTTTTGGAAATTCGAAATCATAGTAAAAACCATTGTCGACTGCGGGACCAATGGTATTTTTTGCACCAGGGTAAAGCTCCTCGATAGCAGCAGCGAGGAGGTGAGCAAATGAATGACGGATGTGTTCGATAGAGGACATGTTATTTGAGATGAAGTATTAATAATGATTTAAAGAAAAAACCCCAGCAAAGTCAGGAATAGTTTCCTGTATTTGCTAGGGCGGGGGACCGCGGTTCCACCTAGATTTGTATCTCTCCGAATTGTTACCAGATTAGGGCTTTCGCCAGTATCCTCGTTTGGTAGTCGAGGCAATCTCTGATAGGGGAATAGTATCATAATTTATCCACAAAAACAGTGGTGCCCACATCCTGCGCAGGATGTGGGCACATGGAGACTTTTTTAGCGCCTTATGTCGAGAGCGAAAGGTGCGCATGCCTGCGCGATTCGCCTATCATATATCGCGAACATCTCTTGAGCAGCTTTTTTTGGATACCCTGTTTTATGGCTAACGCGTAGCAGCTGCTTCTGATTTAGATTATAACATCACTATAAATATGTTTGAGAAACTTTTTATATTATATTTTTTGTATAACAATATTTATTGTAGAGCCATGAAACTTTCAGCAAGGAGGGAAGTTTCATTGTTTCTGTCATTTACTTTTGCTTTCATAGCGACACAGGTATCAGGTTTTAGTATTCCTTTCCAGCGAGCGTAAGTTCTAGGAAATACCACTACTTCGATTGAGCCGGTGAGATCAGCGATGCGCACAAAAGCCATTTCGTCATTTTTCTTTGTCATGATGACACGTATATCCTCCACAATACCGCCTATGACCACAATGTCTTCTGCTGGTATGTTTCCTTCCTCACGCTCTTTTTGAGCTTTTGATTTTATGAGTGCGATATTTATTGGTCTCGCTTCGAGTTTTGCCCGATATTTTTCTAATGGATGTCCTGAAATGTATAGGCCGAGAAGTTCCTTTTCCCACAACAGTCTCTCTTCTTGAGTTATTGGTGCTACTGTCGATAGGTTGAGTTCATCGGCACCTGCAATACCATCAAATAGTGAGTCTTGATTACCGCCCTGTTTTTGTTTATCTTTATTGTATTCTAGGAGCATTTCGAGGTTCCCGTACATGGCACCACGATCTGCAAAATCATCCAACGCACCAGCTTTGACTAGAGATTCTAGTGATTTTTTATTGAGATTTTTATCTTTAACTCGGGTGAGAAAATCAGAGAGAGACTTGAATGGTCCATGTACTTTTCTTTCTTCTATGATTGACGTAGCGACGCTTTCACCAAAGTTTTTTATAGTATTTAGACCAAAACGTATTTTTTCTCCGTCTCCTGGTGTGCGTGATGTATTTGGTACTACTGAAAAATCCTCAAAACTTTCATTGACTGATGGTGGAAGCACGGGGATACCCATACGTTTACAATCAGCCACCGTCTCTGCTATTTTTTCTACATTACCAGATTCACTTGTTAGCACGTTGGCCATATAAGCTGCAGGGAAATTGGCTTTGAAGTATGCAGTCTGATATGCCACACGGCCATATGATACCGAGTGTGCTTTGTTGAATCCGTATGCGGCAAATGGCTCTATCCACGACCATATTTCTTTTGCTTTTTTCTCAGGCCATCCAGATTTCTCGACACATCCTTTTATAAATTTTTCTTTTTGTGCAGCCATTTCTTCTGGAATTTTCTTTCCAACCGCCTTACGGAATTTATCAACTTCACCCCATGAATATCCCGCTAGTTTATGAGCCATCATGAGCAGGTCATCTTGATATACGAGAATACCGTATGTTTTTTTGAGGATTGGTTCGAGTGCTGGATCGAGATATGAGATGAGGGATGGATTATGTTTACGTTCGATATATTGAGGAATGAATTGTATTGGTCCAGGACGATACAGAGCTACCATGGCATTAATGTCATGTATTGAAGTCGGTCTGAGATCTTTGAGATATTTTGTCATACCATCTCCGTTTAGCTGGAATAATCCACCAGTTTCACCCCGGGCTAGCATTTCAAATGTTTTTGTATCATCGATCGGTATGGTGTCTATGTCTATTTCAGCACCATATATTTTTTTTACGAAACGCATGCTCTCTTTGAGTATTGATAGGTTTTTTAGTCCGAGAAAGTCAAATTTTAATAAACCAGCACCATTTTCGTCTATCGAGTACATGTCATACTGTGTGATAATTTTATTTTCACCTTTTGTGTCGTATTGGAGCGGGGTGAAATCAGTGAGAGCTGTAGGTGATATGACGATACCAGCAGCGTGTACAGAGATGTGTCTAGCACATCCTTCGATTTTTTTTGCCATATCGATAATGCGATGCACATCTGTGTCGCTTTCGTATAGTTTTTTCAAGTCCGGTACGATTTCCAGTGCGTGATCTATAGTCATAGGAAATCCCTGAGAACCCATCGGTATCATTTTTGCTATTTTGTCTCCAGTCGATACTTCATAGCCGAGTGCTCTAGTGACATCACGAACCGCGCCACGGGCTGCCATGGTACCGAATGTACCTATCTGAGCGACTTTGTCTGAGCCGTATTTTGTTCGAGCGTATTCGACCATTTCATCACGTCTATTATCTGCAAAGTCCATATCGATATCAGGTGCTGATGGACGATCAGGATTGAGAAATCGCTCAAATGGTATTTCGTATTCAATAGGGTCGATATTTGTAATACCAGAGAGGTATGTAACCATCGAGCCAGAAACTGAACCTCTAATATTTGAAAGTATTCCATGGGTACGTGCGTAGGCGAGCAGATCAGCCACAATGAGAAAGTATGGTGAATATCCCTTGCCTTTAATGACTTCCAGTTCGTATTCGACACGTTTGAGTACCTCGTCAGTTTTTTCTACGTTTCGACGAGCAAATCCTTCATAAACTATTTTTCGAAACGCCTCGTCTGGTGTATCGCCTAGGGGGAGTTTGAAATCAGGAAAGGCCCATTTTCCAAGTGTTAGTTCGAGGGTACATTTTTCAGCTATTTTTTCTGTATTTTCTATAGCACTCGGTACATCACGAAAATATTCTTGAGCTTGTGCGTCTGAAATAAATGAAAAATCAGCCGTGTCATCATCGTTACCGACATCAGAGAGGTCTCGATTTGAATTCACGAGCATGAGTGTCTGCTGGGCTTGTTTATCACTCGGATGTATATAGTAGACATTTCCTCCAGCCACTAGAGGTACGCCAGTGTTTTTGGATATTTCTTTTGTTCTATCCATCAGTGTCTGATGGTCATCTATATCTGGGTGATGGGTGATTTCGAGATAAAAATCTTCACCGAATATTTTTTTGTAATCGAGTGCTATTTCTGATGCTTTTTCAATATCATTTCCTTGGAGTGCTAGGGTGAGAGGACCTGTGAACGCTGAGGCTATAGCAACAAGTCCTTCGTGATATTTTCCAAGTAATTCACGATCGATACGAGGTTTGTAATAAAAACCTTCGATATATCCAAGCGTCACTAGTTGCATGAGGTTTTTGTATCCCTGCTCATTTTTTGCTAGGAGTATGAGGCGAGTACGACGTGAGTCTATACCAGCTTGTTTATCCGTGCGTGTACGTGGTGCGATATATGCGTCGATACCAATGATGGGTTTGATATCAGCACTTTTACATTCTTTGTAGAATTCGATGGCGCCATAAAGATTGCCATTGTCAGTGAGTGCGAGAGCATGAGCTCCATCTGCTTTTGCTGCTTTTACCAAATCCGGCACCTTTGGCAGAGCCGAAAGGAGAGAGTAGTGAGAATGAGTATGGAGGTGAATGAAACGTGACATATGGATAATCAGAACGCCGAGAACAGAGCCTCGCGATCAATTATTGATAGCTCTAGTATAGGTCATATTGGAGATAGTATCCAGCTGGGTATAATAGATGTAATGATTCCGAATAGACTGAAATTTAGCAGAGGTTTTACCCTTATAGAACTCCTTGTGGTGATATCAATCATTGCACTTCTATCATCTATCGTGTTGTCGGCATTGAATAGTGCAAGACAAAAAGCACAAATATCTAAAGCGCAACAAGAGATGTATCAGTTTGCAAAATCGGTTTCTGTAGCACAGGGGGAAAGTTTTAAAACATTAAAAACCATGACTGGTTCCAATTGTACTGATTGTAGTGGATGTCGAACTGGCACTAGTCTCGCTGGTAATGTTGGTACTTGTTATACGGGGTGGATTAATGTGATTACCACGGTGCAGGCAAATACGGGTGGACTTGTCACCGGTCTCACTAATATGACGAGGGATCCATGGGGTTCACCTTATGCAATAGATGAAAATCAAGGTGAAAGCGGGGCTGGTAGTTGTTCTAATACAGACGGTTTTCGTTCTGTCGGACCAGATACTATCTGGGGTACAGGTGACGATATTGTCATAGCGTTACCTCTTTCTGCAAAATGTCCATAAAAAATATTATTGGTATAGATGAAGTAGGTCGTGGACCTCTCGCGGGACCAGTGACACTATGCGCCTGCGTTGTACCTCATGATTTTGATTTCTCTCTTTTTGATGGGATAAAGGATTCAAAAAAGCTTTCTGAAAAAAAGAGAATGGAGTGGCATGCAAAGATTTCTGAGATGAAAGCAAAAGAAATACTTGATTTTGCCCATGCTTCAATACCAGCGAGTGAGATAGACAGATTGGGTATATCACATGCCATCGATGAGGCGATAAGACTTTGTCTTGAAGAGCTTGGGGTAGAACCTGGTTTAGTAGAGGTGCGTCTCGATGGCGCGCTCAAAGCCCCAAAACAATTCACTAATCAGAGGACTATTATCAAAGGTGATGAAAAAGAACCGGTTATATCTGCGGCATCCATAGTGGCAAAAGTGATTCGGGATAGATACATGACGGAGATAGCGATAACGTATCCCAACTATGGTTTTGATTCACACAAAGGCTACGGTACCGCTTTTCATATTCGCGCTATAAAACAGGACGGAGTATCACCGATTCATCGCATGTCATTCCTCAAAAATATCATTACCACTGAAAGATAGTTATAAATTGCCTTTTCTATACAATCTGATATATTAGGAAACCTATGGTTATACGAATGCGTGCAACACGGTCGGCTCGAAACAATAGGCGCTCACATCATGCGCTTTCGAAGCCTGCTATATCAAAAGACAACAAAGACGGTGTCGTACACCTACGACATCGTGCTTCTGCTGTGACTGGTAAGTACAAAGGTATTGTTGTTATAGATATGGAAAAGAAGCTTGCCAAGAAGGCAAAGAAGTCGAAGGAGGCATCGACCGCTCGATAGCTTTTGCTTTCACTCTGTTTTCCCTTGCGGGGAGAGAACAGGAATGAGAGAATAAGCACCAATGGCTAATAGGCACCTTGCAAGATCAGTAGTTCTTCAATCACTTTTCGAAAGTGATATGAGGAACGCGGGTGAAGACGTACTACTTGCGTCTATCCGTCGCAATGCAACTGAATTTGCTCCAGGTGTTTCGGATGTATCATTTATGGAAACTCTCGCTCAGAGTGTACTCGCAAAGAGGCCTGAGCTCGATTTGATTATTACTAAAGCTGCTCCTGATTGGCCGATAGACAAAATATCTGCAGTAGACAGAAATATACTTCGTCTCGGTCTCTACGAGCTTTTGTTTGCAGATAGAGAAGAAGTACCTGCAAAAGTAGCTATCAATGAAGCAATTGAGCTCGCGAAAAGTTTTGGTGGTGAAAATTCAGGTAAATTTGTAAACGGAGTACTCGGTTCTGTGTACAAAGAGCTCGGTGAACCAGGTAAAGATGCTGTTTCAAAGAAAAAAGACGAGAAGTTTAATCTCCCTTTTGAAAAAATGCCTATCGTAAAGCTCGGTGGAGCTGTCGTATATTCTCGTTATGAAGGACAAGTTTATCTCGCGCTTGTTCATGATGTTTTTGGTCACTGGACTCTCTCAAAAGGATCTCTTCCAGAAGGTGAAGATGTCGAAGTGGGTACGATAAACAAAATAAAAGAAGAAATAGGTGTAGATATAGTTATTAAAAAAGAGATTGCATCGAATGAATATGTTGCAACCCATCCTGAGAAAGGCAAGATGAGAAAACAAGTAACATATTTTCTCGCAGAGACAAAATATGGCGATCTCAAGCTCAAAGAGACTGGTGGTCTAGATAAGGCACAGTGGTTTCCAGTCGAACAGATTGCTGAACTCAACTTTTATGAAGATATGCTTCCTGTAATCACAAAGGCGGTAAAGGCAATACCAAAGAAATAGGGATTGTGAGTAAGGGATTGAGAAAATATCTCAAGCCTTGATTCTTTACTCATCATTCTATATTGTGGCTTCATATATGGATATCAATTTCAAGACATTTGAAGAAAAGGCTGGTACTGAATTTCAGGACAAATCGCTCCTAAAACAGGCTTTTACTCATCGCTCTTATATCAATGAAAACAAGGGCTCAAAACTCGCCCATAATGAGCGCCTCGAGTTTCTAGGTGATGCAGTGCTAGAACTCGTGGTCACAGATTTCCTTTTTGAAAAATATGCTGAAAAACCAGAAGGTGAACTTACGACCTATCGTTCCGCACTCGTAAACGCAGTTACTCTCTCTGAGGTTGCATCAAATCTAAGTATGAATGACTACTTACTTCTTTCGCGGGGTGAGGCAAAAGATAATGGTCGCGCACGACAATTTATCCTTGCAAATACCATTGAGGCTGTTATCGGTGCTATCTATTTAGACCAAGGATATGATGAGGCAAAAGATTTTATCGATATGCATATATTAAAATTTGCTGAAAAAATGATTGCTCGTGGTAATCTCGTCGATGCAAAAAGTACTTTTCAAGAAAAAGCTCAAGAACATGAAAGTATCACACCGGCATACAAATTGATGCACGACTCAGGTCCCGATCACGACAAGTCATTTACTGTTGGTGTCTATCTCGGTAAGGAAAAGGTAGCCGAAGGCGAAGGTAAATCAAAACAGGAGGCGGAACAGAGTGCTGCTCAGCGCGCTATTGAAGCAAAAGGTTGGAACTAGAGCACAAAAATCCCCACAGAGGGATTTTTAATTAAATGCTATAATTTAGCTACATTTTCAGTATATTCAGTCATATTTCATGTATCTCAAGTCACTCGAGATTTTCGGATTCAAATCATTCGCTAAAAAGGCGGATATCTCATTTAATACGCCTATTACAGCTATAGTGGGCCCAAACGGCTCAGGTAAGTCCAATGTGGCCGAGGCGTTTCGTTTTGTACTCGGTGAACAGTCTATGAAGTCCATGAGAGGAAGAAAGACGGAAGACCTAATATTCAACGGTGGTGATTCTTCAGCTCGTGCAAACAGAGCATCGGTCAAACTTCTTTTTGATAATTCAAAACGCCTTCTCAATATTGATTTTGACGAGGTGACTATCGAACGTGTGATTCACAGAGACTCTCTTTCTGAGTATTTGATAAATGGAACACAGGTGAGACTAAAAGATGTTATCGAGCTTCTCGCTGGTGCGCATATTGGCGCCTCTGGTCATCATATGATTTCTCAAGGTGAAGCAGATAGAATACTCAATGCGAATAGTCGCGAACGCCGGGAGATGATAGAGGACGCGCTTGGTCTAAAGATATATCAATACAAGAGAGAGGAAAGCGAAAGGAAACTAGAAAAGACTCGTGAAAATATGGACAAGGTGGAATCTCTAAGAAAAGAGATTGCTCCACATTTGAAGTTTTTGAAGAAACAGGTAGAAAAAGTCGAGCGTACTATAGCTCTCCACGAGGAACTTAAAAATATATATAAAGAATATTTGAAACGAGAAAGTATTTATCTCGCAACATCTGAAAAAACTATAGATGAAGAGAGTGCTGGACCAAAGAAGGATTTGGAGCGTCTAGAAAAAGAATTGACCGAGGCAAAGAGAGTACTCGATGAGGCAAAAAATGAAAATACCAAAGTTGCAGAACTCATATCTCTAGAACAGAGACTAAAATCCGCGCGAGAGGCACGAGATGAAGCAATGCATACGATAGGTAGGATAGAGGGCGAGCTCGGTACACTAGAAAAGATATTCGTGCGTGAGAAAAGTGCCGCGAGTGCTGAGGTGGTATCTGTCGAGTTTTCAAAAGTAAAATCACTCGTGGAACGTATCGAGGAGCTTTGTAGTGAACTGGGTTCTATATCTGATCTCGGTAATGTGAAATCTGTTGCAATAAAGATTCGTGACTCAGTAAAAGTGTTCATGGAGGCAAATAAAAATGCAAAAGCTGAAAACAGAGCAGCTGATCTAGAAAAAGAAATCAAGACACTTCGTGAAAAGCATGTAGTAGCCGATAGTGACAGTAGAGAAAAAGAGTCAGATTTAAAGAAACTTTCTCATGAATATGACATTCTCCAGAAAGAGATAGAGAAAGAAAAAGACACATCCCGTGATGCTGAAAAAGCACTTTTCCGTATAGTAGCTGAACAAAATGAACTCCGTGGTCGTCTATCAGTACTGCGTGTACGTGAAGACAAACTCAGACTCGAGAAAGAAGATTTTAAACGCGAAATAGAGGAGGGTGCAGTGCTTATCGGTCGGGATGTGTATTTGTATGAATCAGATGCTACTGAGTATCAACACGAAGAGAGGCATACACAGGAAGAACGTAGGAAACAACTCGAGAAGATAAAAGTACGTCTAGAAGACTCTGGTGGTACATCACCTGATGAGGTGATGAAAGAGTTTAGAGAAACATCTGAGCGTGATGAATTTCTCGCACGAGAGATTGTCGATTTAGAAAAATCAGCTGAATCACTTACCACACTCATCTCAGAACTAGCGACAAAGCTCGAAACATTGTTTACTGATGGTATACACAAGATAAACAAACAATTTGGCGAGTTTTTTGCACTCATGTTTGGTGGTGGTGACGCATCACTCACAGTTGTAGAGGAAAAGAAACGAAAACGTGTATCAGTCGAAGAACTCTCAGAGCTTGGTATAGATACTTCAGATGATGACGAAGAAGAGGATGAAACAGAGCTAGGTGTCGATATCAAGGTAAATCTTCCGAGGAAGAAAATCCGTAGTCTCGAGATGCTCTCTGGTGGTGAACGAGCTCTCACATCTATCGCGCTTCTTTTTGCTATGTCTCAGGTAAATCCACCACCATTTATTATTTTAGATGAAACAGATGCTGCTCTAGATGAAGCAAATTCAAAAAAATACGGCGACATGGTAGAAAATCTCGCTCGGGTCTCTCAACTTATCGTTATTACTCACAATAGGGAGACTATGTCTCGTGCCGGTATACTATATGGTGTCACTATGGGTAAAGAAGGGTATTCAAAACTTCTCTCTATAGCATTCAATGAAGCGGTTGTAGTGGCGAAGTAGTTGTTTTTTATATTAGTAGGGCTAGGATGGTTCATAGTTCCTATGATAATTAGATTCAAATCTCTGCCTTTAGGTGGAAGGTTTTTTATTCATCTGAATTCAATTGAGTACATTGGTATAAAAGTCGCACCGTTCTCAGTACTATCAAAAGACAGGAATAAATTTTACAGGGTGAATGCAATACTTATACCCCGACTAAAGTTTATTTACGGGTCCAATGGTTTAATCGCGACCATTCCACGTAGAAGAAGAATTCTCATAGCCGCCTAAACACAAAGGCGGTTTTTTATTTTTATAATCAAAACTTGATTTTTCTACGAAACATGTTATTGTGCATGTTGTATGCACATTAAATTTACCCCAGAAGAGTTAGAGGAGCTTTTTCACGCCGGCGCAGACCATCTATCAGACAGAGGTTATTCTACTGATTCCCAGAGAACACTCGATGTATTCCATCGGGTTATCGAAGGAGTCGTTTTTTTGAGTAAACGTTACCACAAATGGTGGGACTCGTTTCATGAGGATGACTCTGTGGATGTGACCGTGCCTGGTCGAGATGCTTTTTCGATTGTAATCGAACGTTTCGGTCTTCGACATGAAGCACTGGATTCTTCTTTTTCTCAATCACACGGGTTTAGCCCGCGTGATCAAAAAAATATGGTGGAGGTGGAGTCACTCAACATTTTCTGGAAAGCTTGTGTTGGTGAGCTCACCAATTGTCCGGTCAGGAAAATGCACGCTTAGAGTGTGCAAGTCCAATCGCAAGTCATAAGACTTGCGATTTTTTATTTATAAAGGCACACCTATTTTACTATCCCATAAAATTTGGACACTATGGGTATGAGTGAGAAAAGAAAATAAATTATGGAACTATTACGTAGTCTAGTGTTTTACGATCTAGATCAGCACCAATGATTTTAAATTTTACTGAATCACCTAAAGTATAGCGATTTTTTGTTTTTTCTCCGACTATAGCGTATTCCTTTTCAACTAGGGAGTAGTAATCATCAGTCATACTACGTAGAGATACCATACCTTCTGATTTTGTAGCCTTGTCTTCGACATAGATACCCCATTGGGTGACACCGCTTACTGTACCGTCAAATATCTGACCGATACGGTCCATCATGTACTCTACCTGTTTGTATTTAATACTTGCACGTTCTGCTTCTGCTGCTCTGATTTCCTTTTCTGAATTTTCAGTAGCAATTTTTTGATACATGCTCACTTCGCCTGCTGATATAGGACCATTAGTCAGTTCTCTTTGGAGGAGGCGGTGTACGATGAGATCAGCGTAACGACGGATAGGGGATGTGAAGTGTGTGTAGTATTCGAACGCGAGGCCATAATGACCGATGTTTTGTGTCGAATAGATTGCTTTTGACATGGAACGAATAGCAGCGGTCTTTATGAGTGATTCTTCTGCTTTACCTTCAATTTTTTTGAAAAGAGCTTTCAAGTCTTTTACCGAAACACCTTTTTTTGTCACAGGTAATACATAACCGAGAGCTCGCACTAACACGGTGAGGTTTTCTATTCTTTCGAGTACTGGTGCGTCATGTATACGATATAGAAAAGCTCCATGTTTTTTCTCAATAGCTTGCGACATGAAATGTGCTACTTCTCGATTTGCTAGGAGCATAAACTCCTCGACGAGTTTATGTGTGTCTTTTCTCGATTTTTTTATGATACGGAGTGGTTTACCACTAGCATCGAGCTCAAATTTTATTTCATCTTGTTCAAAATCTATAGCCCCACGCTCTTCTTTTTCTTTTCTGAGTTTTTTTGCAATGGTATTGAGGAGTGTGAGTTCTTCGTAGTATTCACCCTTGCCGGCATCCATCACTTCTTGAGCTGCTTCGTAGGTAAATCTTTTATCTGAATTCATTATCGTCTTACCAAACCATCTCTCATGAATACGACCGTTTTCATCCATTGTGAATATCGCTGAAAAAGAGAGCTTATCTTCGTTCGGGTTTAGTGAGCAGAGTTCGTTAGAAAGTACCTCAGGTAGCATGGGTATTGTACGATCTACGAGATATACAGAAAATCCACGTTCACGAGCTTCTTTGTCTAGTGCCGTACCTGGACGAACATAGTGTGATACATCAGCGATGTGAACGCCTATTTCGTATTTACCGTTTTCAAGTTTTTGTACTGATATTGCATCATCGAAATCTTTTGCGTCTACTGGGTCAATAGTAAATGTGGTAATTTTTCTTATATCACGCCTCTTTATTATCTCTTCCTGAGTAATTTTCTTTTCTTTTCTTTCTATTTCCTCAGCTTCGTGTATAACATCGAGAGGGTAGTCATAAGCTAGACCACGGTCGAGTACTATCGACTTCATTTCTGCATTGTGTTCACCGTGGCGACCTATGACTTCCAGCACTCGACCGATAGGATAACCGACAGCCTCGTCCCATTTCACTATTTCGATATAGACCTTATCTTCTGTTTTACCACTCAGTGCGTCTTCACGAGGAATAAGTATGTCTACATAGAGACGTTTATCGTCTGCTATAAAAGCAAAGCCTTTTTCTGAATCTTCGAGCACTCCCACAAATCGTATTTTTGCGCGTTTTATGATACGTACTACTTTTGCGAGTTGTCTACCTCTGTTTTGTTCAGGCAGAATAACTATCTCGACTTCGTCGCGGTGGAGGGCGGTGTGGAGATGTTCAGCAGGTATTTCAAAATCTTCACCGTCTGGATTTGCTGGATTCTCTACAAATCCAGTCCCTTTTGAATTGACCGATATTACGCCGATTACTTTTTCTGTTTCTTTGCTTTGAACGGGCTTCTTTTCCGTATTTCCTTTCATAGTTATTGGCTTACTATAGCAGAAAACAGCCTTTTGTCTCATTTTGTAAGTTTAGAAATTGACGATTTTGAGCCTGTCTGCTAGTATCTCTGTCTATGTTAATGATTCGATTACAGCGCGTAGGCCGAGTAAATGTACCGACTTTTCGCGTGGTTCTCACAGATTCTAAAAACTCGACCAAGAGTGGTCGTTTTCTCGAGATACTCGGTATGTATGACCCTGTAAACGATGTAAAGGAAATCAAGGCTGATAGAGTAAAACACTGGATGTCTCACGGTGCTCAGCTTTCAGACACTGTTCACAACTGGCTTATTGAAAAGAAGGTGATTCCTGGAAAGAAAATAAACAATCTTCCAAAGAAGAGTCCTGTAAAGAAGGAAGGTGAAGAGAAGGCTGAATCAGCTCCAGAAGCTACCACCGCTCCAGTAGAAGCACCAAAGGTAGAAACAGCTCCTGAACCAGCTCCTGTCACAGTAGATGAACCAAAGGCAGAATCTACCCCAGCGCCTGAGCCGGTTCAAACTGAAGAGCCAAAGGTAGAAACAGCTCCTGAATCAAATCCTGCCCCAGAAGAGCCTAAAGCATAATCAAAAACATCCGCCTCTAGCGGATGTTTTACTACATGGTAGAATAATCGTGCAGTACGCAGTCGCGATACTGCGTTAGTCCGTAACGAAAACGACATGAACGAAAAAGATGCACAATTTCTCGATACTCTTATAAAGTCGCTCGTGGACAGTCCAGATGACGTGAAGATAAATCGTACCGTCGATGAGATGGGTGTACTTCTCACTCTCGATGTGAACCCTGCTGATATGGGTAAGATTATCGGAAAGGAGGGTAATACCGCAAAAGCAATCAGGACACTCCTACGTATTGTTGGTATGAAAAACAACTCACGGGTCAATTTGAAGATAAATGAGCCGGCCGGAGCAGCACCTCGTCCAATGAAAGCAACAAAGTCAGTGGATGAAGCAATGGCGGATTTAAATCTGTAGAAATTGAGAGTAAAAGAATCTTAAAAACAAAAACCGCCAAAGCGGTTTTTGTTTTTAAGAAAAAAGATATGTTAATATGAAAATAATAATCACATGAAATTCATACCACAAATAAAAAAGATCGCGGAAAATCTGAAACAGGGGGATATCAACATTGCTTTAGAGGGAAAAAAGGAGCTCGGTCTTATCGAGGATGAATCTTTGAGACTTGAGGTAGAAGAGGTTGCTAAACAATCAGTATTGAAACATCTAAAGGATGGAGATATAAATACTGCTCGTGAAATAAAGAATTTGTTTTCTATGTCAGATGATATGTTTGGAAATACTGTGTCTCAGGCTGTGCTTTCCAGTTTTCGTGATGGAGATATTGAACGAGTAAGGTCACTCAGCAAGGGATTACCGATATCTGAGCAAATAAACAGTGATTTGTTGTTATATTGTTCGACTTGGGGTGATACGGAATTATGTCAGGTGATGGAGCAGGCATTGTTATAAAAAACCGCTAAGGCGGTTTTTTTTGTTTGCTCAGGAATATAAAAAGTGTAATCTTACGGATATGACATTTCATATAATCACTTTGTTTCCAGGTGCTTTCGACTCATATCTCGGTGAGTCTATTTTGAAACGCGCCATTGAAGACAAAAAAATAAAGGTGAAATTTTATAATCCTCGCGACTACGCGATGGATCAATGGAAACGTGTGGACCAAAAACCTTACGGAGGTGGTCCAGGTATGGTCATACAGGCTATGCCAGTAGCAAAAGCTATAGAAAAAGCTGTAAAGACTACAAAGAGCAAGAAAACAAAAATTATTTTCTTTTCTCCATCTGGAAAACAGTTTGATACAAAATATGTAAAAGGCGTAGCAAAAAAATACGAACACATTATTTTTGTTTGTGGACGATACGAAGGCATCGATGCTCGTGTAAAGAAAATGTTTAAGATGGAAGATATATCAGTCGGACCATTTGTACTTACGGGAGGAGAACTTCCAGCTATGGTAGTAATGGATTCTATATCTCGTCAGGTGGAGGGGGTGCTCGGTAATTTTGATTCACGAGAGGAGGAGCGTGTTGCATCACCTGATGTTTATACACGTCCAGAAATAGTAGAGTACAAAGGTAAAAAATATCGTGTACCAAAGGTATTGCTCTCAGGCCATCGGGTAAATATTGATGAATGGAAAAAAGGAAGGATGAAGTAATAAAAAATCGAGGTTAAACCTTGTCCGAGATTATCCACTTTTCGGGACGAGGTTAAACCTCGTCCAGTGGCTTGGCTCATTGATGAAACCTTGGGTATAAACAGATAGTTATATATGAACGAAGGGGTCGTATAATAAAAAGGACGGAGAGGATCTGAAAGAATATCAATGTTCTATGGGAGTTATGAACCCATGAGACGGTATTCGGGATATCCTCTCTATGACCCTTTATGTAACATACAGTGAAATTTACCGAATTTGAACATGTGAAAGATGAGGAGGTGCTGGCGCAATCATTTGCAAATCCAGCACTTTTCGAGATTCTCGTAGATAGGCATGAAGTAGCTTTTCTAAGAAAGGCTAAAAAAATCGTACGTAGTGATGAGGCAGCGACAGATGTCGTACAAGACACATTCGTAAAAATTTATATGTATGGTAAAAAATTTCGTCCAGTCGAAGGAGCGCAGTTTACTTCATGGGCATATCGCATACTCATCAATACTTGTTTTGCTTGGTACAAAAAAGCAAAAAAAGACAGGGAATTTACTACCGCATTTGATGAGGATCTAGAAGCGGTCATCCCTGATGATGCAGGTCATGATGATGGGGCAGAAGATAGAGAATATATTATGTCCCTAGTAGAACGCCTGCCAGACACTTTTTCAAGTGTACTCAGATTATACGTACTTGAAGGCAAGAATTATCGTGAAATAGCCGAAAAGGAAGGTGTGACTGAGGGGGCCGTAAAAACTCGTGTCCATCGAGCAAAGGAAATGCTCCGTGAAATGTCCAAAACAATTACTTATTAATATAAAAGATATGGCGGAACTCAAACAAAACATAATGAGGAGAATATATGTCATCTATGCGTTTCGCATGGTGGTACCGAAAGTAGCTATTCTCACCATAGCGCTCTTTTCACTCAAATATTTTGTCTCGTTTGTTGATGTATTCAGGAATATGCCTAGTCTGGTCGATGTATCTCATTCGGTGGTATTTTTTTGGAGTGCTTTTGCCCATACTGATATCATAGTGCAAACATCGCTCGTAGCGACTCTGGCTGTACTAGTATTTATGGCGCGTGACCTTGTGCGCAGTGCACAAATGCTCTCGTTTGCTCGCTAAATTTTCTTATTCCCTTATTCGCACGAATAGACGAATAGGGAAAATGATTATTGGTCTGGGGTTATTTTGATGGGCGTTTACGACCAGAGGTGGTTTTCTTTGCATCCGCGATGCGCCAGAGAACGCGGGCGGCATAAGTGCGATAGGGTGACCATACCTTGCTCAGCTTCTCAACTTTCTTTTTATCAGGTAACTGGCGTAGACCATAGAGCTCTTTCAATCCTTTCATGAGACCGAGATCGCCGGCGGAAAATATGTCTGAGCGTCCGAGGGAGAACATGAGTATCATCTCGGCGGTCCATGGACCAATCCCTTTGACCCGCGTCAGCTCTGCGACGACCGATGCTTCGTCAATCTTTTTCAAATCCTCAAGTTTAAATTCACCCGAGAGCACCTTTTCAGAAAAATTGCGTATAGCACGAGCTTTTGCTCCCGAGAGTCCCACACTACGCATCTCTACGTCAGATAATTTCAAAATAGAGTCAGGTGCAATGGGCACCATTGTTTTTACAATGGTGCCCATTGCATGAGTTGTGAGTTTATCTGTCAGAAGTTTTTTGAATCGGTTGAATATCGTGTCGGCAGCCTTGCCCGATAGCTGTTGGCCTATGATAGTCCAGACGATGTCACGAAAGAGGTCGTCTGAATGTTTTAAATCAGGTATATCAAACTGTAGCGACGCTCTATGGAGCCTCTTGTCCGCCTTTTTGAAATGCTCCTGCGCCTTTTTGTACATACCGAGAGTATATCAGGCTCTAAATTATTAAATCAGGCCACTAATCATAGTATCATATATGATACTATCTTTACGACAGGTTGAGGAAAGGAAGATCTTGTAATGAGGTAGCAGAGGATTGAGGACTTGCAGATTTTATAAGTGAATGTAGTGTGGGTGGTGTAGTTCTTTTACAGACTTTCGCTATAGCTCCGAGTGGTTTATTTTGGCCATTGGGAGCTATGGCGAAGGAATATGGATTTCTGCGTCTACCCTCAAACAGCTATCGCAGGGGATGGCATATCAAAGAAAAGGTAGCCATGAATACCAGCCAAGGGACATTGCCGCAGGCTATGCGACTCCTCGAAATAATCAGTGAACATGAGCTGACGACTAAGGAAACTCAGGCTCTCATTGCGTACTTACCCGCTCTTGCGGTAGGTGTCCGTGAGAAGACACTCGAGCCTGTCTCATGCTTTCGTCGGCAGATTGGTATCGATCCACCGATCGATTTTATTGCCGAGACCGCCGTGATCGACTTCTCGATGAGTAAGGAAGCGATGACACAGCAGAATGACTATAACTTGCAGAATCACTTCCTGAATTTTCCGATTCTAGGCGAAGGCAGGGTTGAGTTCGAATTCTCGATATGTTGGCCGAAGCGTAATTGTTCGGCTGAAGCAGTTAAAACCATCATCGCTGAGATTGACCGGAAGAATGTTTGGATGCCTGCATGTTTTGTGCACGTTCTTTTCTTTCTTCCGATTTACCGGAAAAAGAGATTTGGTTTTCCGTTACAAGCTAACGGGCAATCAGGTAGATGCGACGATGCGAGCAATACTTGCCAGTATTATCCGTTTATTACTAGCTCAAACGTCTCACCGGCGATTGCTCTAGTGATGACTGGTATTGACGGTGAAGGAACTCGATACCTCTGTGTCAGAGAGAAAAACAATTCATAACCCGAAGCCGTGCACTATGTGCGCGGTTTTTTTAATACCTTGACATCCCTAGATATATAAGTACACTTAACCCCACTTCACGCGAGATTGTGTCACTGGGGAACTCGAAGTATTTATCAAGGATGGATTCCAAAAAACTTTTGGAAATCCTGGTTACAAATCCTTTTCTTGCGAAGACACTCATAATACAAAATCAAATCTGAGAAGCGCCTCCAAAAAGGCGATTTTTGCGTTTTGCTATTAGTTAGGTGTCGAGCATAGGTCAGGGTTGTTTTATAAACACACAGAATCACAATGCGACCACAGAAATATTTCAGTCGATTCAAGGAATCGATTGTCGAGGTACCAAACCTCGTAGAAGCACAAACGAATTCTTTCAAATGGCTCATCGAGACCGGTCTCGCAGACCTTTTCAAGGAGTTTTCGCCAATACGCGATTACTCAGAAAAGAAGTTTGAGCTTTCGTTTGTAGGTTTCGATCTCGCCAAGCCAAAATTTGGTGAGCACTACGCAAAAACAAACAAGCTTTCATACGAAGCTCAGCTCAAGGTTCGTATCAAGCTAAAGAACAAGATACTCGACTCGTCCAAGGAGCAGGAGATATTCCTCGCGGATTTCCCGCTCATGACAGATCACGGTACATTCATCATCAATGGTATCGAACGTGTTGTCGTTCCTCAGCTCGCTCGTTCATTCGGTGTTTTCTTCACTTCTGATGAAGTAAAAGGCAAGACCGTCTTCGGTGCAAAGGTTATTCCAGCTCGTGGTGTCTGGCTCGAAATAGAGACTGATAATGATGGTACTCTCTATGCTCGTATCGACCGAAAGAGGAAATTCATGGTTTCATCTCTCATGCGTGTTCTCGGCGCAAAGACTGATGAAGAGATTCTCTCTTACTTCAAAAAAGATGAAGAAGCTACAAAGATAATCAAAGCTACTCTCGTCAAAGATACTGCAAAGACTACTGACGAATCATATATAGAGATACACAAGAGACTCCGTGACGGTGATCTCGCTACAGTGGACAACGCACGTGGTTTTATCGACGCACTATTCAAAGACGATCGTTATGATCTCTCTCGTGTCGGTCGTTTCCGTTTCAACAAACGCTTTGAAAAATCTATGGATGAGAAAGCGCTCGAACGAAAGACTATTGATGCAGATGATCTCGCTACTATCCTCGGTCATATCATTCATCTCAACAACAAGACCGACTCACTCGCGGACGATATCGACCACCTAGGTTCTCGTCGTGTGAGGTATTGCGGTGAGCTCATGCAACAGAAGCTCCGTGTCGGTCTCTCACAGATGAAGCGAAATATTCAGGATCGTATGTCTACCATCGAACCTGACATTACTCAGCCTATGCAGTTTGTGTCTCCACGACCTCTACAGGCAAGACTCAAGGAATTCTTTACTACAAACCAGCTCTCCCAGTTCATGCAACAGGAGAACATTCTCACTGAGCTCGAACATCTCCGTACGCTCTCAGCACTCGGTCCAGGAGGACTCACTCGTGAACGTGCGGGTTTCGAAGTACGTGACGTACATCCATCTCACTACGGTCGTCTCTGTCCAATCCATACTCCAGAAGGTCCAAACATCGGTCTTATCCTCCGTCTCTCGACTTATGCTCGTCTCAATGATTTCGGCATGATAGAGACTCCGTATGCAAAGGTAAAGAACGGCAAGGTGACAAAGGAGGTTGTTTATCTCAACGCTCTCGAAGAAGAGAGTTACAAGATTGCTCATGCGGCAACTCTATATGATGCGTCAGGTACCATCACCGAAGAAGCTGTAGAAGTACGTCAGAATGGTAAACCCCTAGTTACTAATCCAAAGGATGTTGATTTCATAGATGTTTCTACAAATCAGGCATTCTCGATAGCAACAAACATGATTCCATTTTTGAATCATGACGATGCAAACCGAGCACTGATGGGATCGAACATGCAAAAACAAGCAACTCCTTGTATCATCCCTGAAGCTCCACTCGTAGCTACTGGCATCGAAGCAAAAGCTGCTGAATATACTGGTCGCATCATTCTCGCTCCTGAAGACGGTACTATTTCTCATGTCGACGCAGCTCATATTGTATTCAAGAGTACAAAGGGCAAGGAGACATCTTATGATCTCGTTACATTCCAGAGAACAAACGGCTTTACCTCATTCCACCAGCGTCCAGTCGTCTCACTCGGTGAGTCAGTAAAGAAGGGTCAGGTACTCGCTGATGCATCTACATCAGATGGCGGACAAATTGCGCTCGGACAAAATATGCTCGTAGCATTTATGTCTTGGTCAGGTTCAAACTATGAAGACGCTATTATCATCTCTGAGCGTGTCGTAAAGAATTCAAAATTCTCGTCGATTCATATCGAAGAATTTGTAGTTAATGTACGTGATACAAAACTCGGTCCAGAAGTCACCACTCACGATATTCCAAATGTTGGTGAAGGTAAGCTGAAGAATCTCGACGAAGACGGTATTATTCGTATCGGTGCAGAGGTTCGCTCAGGCGATATTCTCGTCGGTAAAATTACTCCAAAGGGTGAGACACAGTTGACCCCAGAAGAGCGTCTTCTCCGATCTATCTTCGGTGAGAAAGCTCGCGACGTAAAAGATACTTCAAAGAGAATGGAAGGTGGTAAGCGTGGTCGCATCATCTCAGTCAAAGTATTCTCACGAGAACGCGGAGACAAACTCGAATCAGGTATTATAAAGAGAATACACGTCGAGGTCGCACAGCTCCGTACTGTGTCAGTGGGTGACAAGCTCGCTGGTCGTCACGGAAACAAGGGTGTTATCTCACGAATTCTACCTGAAGAGGATATGCCATACATGGCAGATGGTACTCCTATCGACGTTATTCTTACTCCACTCGGTGTGCCATCACGTATGAACCTCGGACAGATTCTAGAGCTTCATCTCGGTATGGCTGCTCACACGCTCAACTATCAGGCTATCGTTCCTCCATTTGTAGGTGCGACTGATGTCGAGATAAAAGCAGAACTCAAAAAAGCAGGTCTTCCAGAAAACGGAAAAATCGGCCTCTATGATGGTCGTACAGGAGATAAATTCCAGCAGGATATATCAGTCGGATATATGTACATCTTGAAACTTCACCACATGGTCGAAGACAAGATACACATGCGTTCTATCGGTCCATACTCACTCATTACTCAACAGCCTCTCGGTGGTAAAGCACAGGGTGGAGGTCAGCGATTTGGAGAAATGGAAGTTTGGGCAC